>OJPN01000124.1_pt1 | contig 63451 bp, 62 predicted proteins | sample 1598511 | NCBI WGS metagenome assembly OJPN01 (sample SAMN03922485, study PRJEB24848) | human gut metagenome | isolation source: stool sample | host: Homo sapiens | place: Germany | collected 2011-05
TTCTTTGCAATAGTGACTTGAACACTTACTATTGTATATCGGAATGACGTATTTTTGTATAACAATCAATGCGCACCCGCATAGCGGGTGGTTCTGTGTGAAGCACTATCTCATTTCTTTGAAAAGAAACTCGATAGCGCTCCACGGGCTAAAGCCACATAAAAAAAAGCCCCTAAAGCAATCTTTTAATTACTTTAGGAGCTTATTCGTCATTATTTTGCTTCGCTTAACACTTTTTGAAACAGCTCATGCACTTCTTTATCGGATTTTCCTTCAGCCATAGCAGCTTTGGCCTGTTCGACGGCATTTTTATAATTTTTGTGCGCTGCATCATCAGGAAGATTATCGATATCATAATTCATGACACTATTGAAAATCTCATGAATTTCTTCTACTGATTTCCCTGCAGCTTTTGCAGCCTCAACATGCTTCATGGCCATTTTATAGCGATAGCCTGCGTGGGGTGTATTAGGTAAAACATATTCCGGGTGTGACATATCTTATCCTCTCCTCTGCATTTATTTTTTGGACAAATATATTCTACGGTATATACTCATAGTAGAGTAAAGCACTTTTTTTCGTAAAACTATTTTGGATAATATTGAGTCAAAATCGCGAAAAGCAAAGCCTCTCTTTTCTCCCCAACTTCACTATCTGACTAATAAATGTTATAATAAACATAACTATTACGCAACGTATTGTGTTAAAGAACCAAGGTGATACTTTATGAGCAAAAATCCTAAGCTATACTATACTGCAGGCGAGCTGGCAGATCTTTTTGAGCTGCCGAAGCAAACCTTGCTTTACTACGATAAAATGGGCGTTCTGTCCCCGGAATTCATTTCTGAAAACAACTACCGCCATTACTCTCTCAAACAGTATTTGATTTTAGAGGTCATTTTGAACATGCGCAAGCTGGGAATACCTATATCTAAAATCAAGGAATATCTGGAAGAACGCAGCATTGACAGCCTGCAGGCTCTCTTACAAGCTAAAGACCGTGAATGTGAAGAAATTATTGCACATAACGAAAAAATACGCAAAAATATTCACGTTGTTTTTCAACAATTGGATAAAATCCGCGAAAGCCGGCTTGACCAGATAACAGTTACCTTCCGTCGTGCCAAGCGATTCCTGCTCAGTCCTGTGCCGCCGGAATGCAGCGGCGACGAAAGCATTAAAATCCTTGCCAGACATAATCTGAAGGTTTTTTCCAAAGAGCATTTCAAGGAAAAGGCTGTCGGCTGGCTGGCAGACAAAGATTGCTTTCTGGCAGGTGAATACAGCCGACCGCTGGCCTACTTTTCCAGTGTTAACCCCGATTACCCTGGCAAAATGGAGTGCTACACCCGCCCTGCAGGACTCTATATGACGCAACGCTTTCAGGGTACCTTCCGTGAGCATGTACAGGAGTTGGCGGAGTTTTTTAAAGCTTATATGCAGCGTAATAAGCTGCACGCCGTAGACAATCTTTATATTATGCCGCTGAAAAATCATTGGATGACACCTGAGCCTGAAGAATATATCTACCAGATTTCCCTACGGGTTGAGCCTGATGAAAATTAAAAACTGCACCATCCAGTATCGTTTCCGATACTAAGCGGTGCAGTTTTTTCTATTATGCTTTCTACTTCACCCTTAAATGCTGCACGCCCTGCATAGCGAAGGCTTCGCCGTAGGCAGCATGGGCGATTTCCTGCACGCCGAAAACAACATCCTGCGAGCAGTTGTAAATATAACCCTCGTTGGGATAAAACAGCTGCTTGTTTTTGATGGCGCGCATAGTCTGCAGCGATGGATCCTCTAAAAATTCCTGATTATATTTTTTGATATCAAAATTGCCATGGTCGTTATACACCGGCATTATCAGTAAATCCGGATCAATCTTCACCAGCATTTCCTTAGTAACCTGCTGGCCGTTTTTGATTCCTGCAGCTGAAACGCCGTTGATAACGCCTGCTTCCTTACACATATCGTCAAAAATGCAGCCTTCGCCGCCATAGGAGCTCATCAGCGAAACAAGTACAATTTTCTTCTTCTGCTGCAGCTTGAGCGCCTCTACCTGCTGCTTAACCTGCGCCAGCTTGCTGTCCATCAGCTTTACCAGCTCTTCACCCTTACTGTCAGCGTGCATGGCTTTGGCGATAGTGCGCACGTTTTGCCTGATATCCTCAATAGTCGCCGGCCCTTTCAGTACGATAACATTCATGCCCAAATTACGCAAGTTTTCGACACGGTTCATGTCGCTCCAATCGTAGGCAAAGACTACGTCCGGCTTCAGCGCCAGCACCTCTTCGGCCGAAGGATTTTTGATTTTGTGCTGAATTTTTTTAGCCTGCTCTACAAGGTTGGAGCTTACCGGATCATCGGCCAGATAATTGACGGCAACCAATTTATCTTCCATGCCCAAGCCCATGACTATGCCATCACTGCTGAGCGCCAGCGTCAATACCTTTTGCGGTGCTTGCTTGAATGTGGTAACTGTTCCATGCTCATCCGTTACTTTATAGCTGCCGCCTGCGGCAGCGTCTTTTCCGCCGCTGTCTTGTCCGCAGCCTGTAACTAAAAGCAGCAGCAACAGCAGTAAACAAAAAAATTTCTTCATGCTTTATGCCTCTATTCTCATCATTTTACCTTTGCAGTATTGACGTATATGCGGCAATACCGACAATACTGTAATTTATATTATAAAGCATATAGCACTATGATAGTCAAGAGTAAAGAAAAGCAAAAGAGAAAATAAACACTTGTTTTTATTTTATTTGTATGTTATAATTATTTCAGTTGCATGGGTAGCCGTTTTCCAACGGAGGTCATGCCTGGTTGTGAGAACCAGTGGCGTTTGTCGAGCTTTCGGCAAACGCCTTTTTTTATATCTCTTCCTATTGCAAATTAAGCCAGTCCTGCCATCTTATATATTTTTCATTACTTGTGTGTTATAATTAAAGGAGGAAAGTATGAGTTCCAAACAATACCCAGAAAGCCTCATCCGCAATCGCGAAAGGCTCATTGAAAAGGCCAAACAACTGAACCTATTCAGTGATGCAATGGCTAAAATGGTCTTTACTGATTCAGGTGCCTGCGAACATGTTTTACGTATCCTTTCCGGCATCGATTCACTGGTCATTAAGGAAAATCGTACTCAAATGGTCATTAACAAATTTGCATCCAAGGATATTATTATGGATGTTCTTGTAGAAGATGCAAACAATAAGCTCTACGAAATGGAAATTCAAAAAAGCGATGGTAAAATTGACCATGCTAGACGCATGCTGTACTATTCTTCGAGCATCATTGGTAGCTACTTGCCAAAGGGCAAGGACAAAAAATATAAAAGCGTTCCCGATTTATATATGTTTTATATCACAGAGCCTGATATTTGGCATTTAGGTTGTACCTGTTACTGTGTAAACAAACGCCTTAACAATTTACCAATGAAATACGATGATGGTCTGCATATGTATTACATTAACGCAGAAGTTAATGATGGCTCTTCAATTGCAAAATTAATGCAGTATTTTAAGACTGCGGAAGCAGATGACTTAAGTCAGGGAAAATTATCTAAACATGTTAATTATATAAAGTCTACAAAGGAGGGAAAAGCCGCCATGTGTGAATTTACTGAAAAAATTTATAGTGAAGGTAAAGCTGAAGGCGAAGCTATTGCCAACTACGCTGCAGCAAAACGTATGCTTTTAAAAGGAAATAATTCGCTTCAGGATATTGCGGAATTTACTAACCTGCCTATGAGCAAGATTTTGGAACTGCAAGCAGAGCTTAATAATGCTTAAACATTAAATATGCTTTTACCTTCACTGCCGTGCGCTAAAGCGCACGGCTTTTTCGTTTGCATTCCCCTCCCACACGTCAAAAAGGCGGCGCCAAGCGCCGCCTTAAAGGTTAGACTGTTATTTAATTTAGAAAGTGTATTCTGCGCCGATGATGAAGGAACGTCCTGCCATCGGGTATTTAGCTTCGCCGTTTTTGTACAAGCCACCGAATTCGGCATAGCGTGCATTAGTAAGATTATAGCCATTGATAAACAGCTTAGCATTATCGTTAATCTTATACTGTGCACCAAGATCTAAGGTGAAATAGCTGCTGTCTACAAATTGTTTTTCAGATTGTCCGGTAACAGCATTAGCGTTCAAGGTAAACAGCCAGTCAGCGTATTGCCACCAAAGGTCCAAACATAACCTTTTTCCGGTTTAAGATTAGGATCGCCGTAAGTATTTTCTATTTTATATAATGAACATCATAGACAAGCGACTGCACACACTTGGCATCGGCGTCATAATCAAAAAGCAGTACCGCAGACTCGCCGCTGTAGGCCAGCTTCAGCTCGCCACTGTCAATAACCACGCTCTGCCCCACATTCATATCCATCCACTGTGGGGAACCGGTCTGATTGCAGACAATAACAGTCACATCCGTTACCTTGGATGCATTAATCCAAGCTGGAAGGGGATTGCCGCACACCTGCGTCGGCGGCCAGGCAGCCATGTCGACAATTATTTCTGCCCCCTGCGCCTTTGTTCCCTCATAATATTCTGGGAACCACAAATCGGCGCACACCAGCACGCCTGTCTGCAGACCGCTGCAGGGAAGCACGGTAACGGCATCGCCTTTATCAGCCCAAGCCTCTGCTCCCACTTTACCGCCAAACAGCTTGCGGTGACGGCCGATCAGCTCGCCATCAGGTCCGAAAACCAAACAGCTGTTGAAGTTTTTATCACAAGCAGCATCATATTCACCACAACCTAAAAAGAGGGTGATGCCATATTCACAGCACAATTTACGCAGCGGCTCCAGCTCAGGTGACGGCTGAGGCGCTACCACAGCGTTTTTATTTACGTAATAAAAATAATATCCCTGTACCGCTGCCTCAGGTGTTAATACCCAGTCAGCGCCCTGCTCTGCAGCCAGGCGCACTGCCTGCTCTAAGAGTTGCAGATTGCGCTCCTGCGGACCGCAGCTGAGCTCTAAATGACATAAAGCAATTTTCATTATATTGCCTCCGAATATTCTAAACAATCACATTTCTTATTTTATTCCATATACTAGGAATATAGTCAAGGAAAAATGCGCTAATACAGCTTCATTTTGTCAAAAAGCATGTAAAAGAGCAATATTTCCCATCAGAATCAATGTTAAACATGTTATTTACAAAAAAGAAACGTCAGCAAATCGGATTTGATTGTTAAGCACCCGACGCTGACGTTTTTTTACTTCTGTATGCGTTTTATCGCTTCACGCTTCATGCTGCATTCCGCGCCATAGGCAGACTTATCCTCGAAGCCATACCAACGTGCGAAGCAACCGCCGCCGCACAATTTAAAATCATCGCATTGGCGGCAAAAGTCCATAGATTCGGCAATCACCTGCTTAGTTTTTTCTACTAAAGAAGGTTCTAAGCCAGTATATACATTACCAAGGTAAAAATCCGCATTGCCTACCAGCGAAGAGCAGGCGTAAATATCACCCTTGGCATCCACAAAGGCTGCTTCACCGTTCATGGCGTAGCAATGGCCGAAGGTCAGACTGCAATCCTTACATAAAAGCTGTGCGCGCTCCTGCTGCGCAATCGCTATGCGCATTCCTGTGAGCTTCGCCAGCTCATCGCAGCGCGCAAAAACGCGCTGCATAGCCTGCTGCATCGCTGCAGGCGCAGGCGGCTGCAGATTGCGTCCACGTCCCTGCCCACGCAGGATATCAAAGCCGATTTTACGGATGTTGCCCAAAAAGTAGGCAAAATCCACGATGCCTTCCAGCGTATCTACGTTTTCCGACGTCACTACACAGGTCACGCCGCAGGCAATATTGTTACGGCGTAAAACCTCAATACCTTTGAGGATTTCGCCAGTCGCACCATAGCCGTTCTTTTTCAGCCTCAGCTTATCATTGACCGCCGGTCTGCCGTCAAGGCTCACGCCGATAGCAACCTTATTTTTATAGAGATACTTGGCAATCTCATCAGTAAGCAAAGAGCCGTTAGTCTGCAGCTGCAGGACGGCAGGAATTTTTTCCTGATGCACATAATCTACCACTGCCTTCAGGCATTCAAAGTTCAGCAGCGGCTCGCCGCCGCTGAACTGAATAACAAAGCGTTCACCGCCGGCTGCCGCCAGCTTAACTGCTGCCAACGCAGTTGAAGTTGACATCATACTGCGGTCATGCTCAGCAGCATAGCAGTAACGGCAGACAAAATTGCATTGCCCTGTCAGGCTCAGCACTAACATTTTAATGCTCATCTGCTCTGTCCTCCAGCTCGCCCTCCATATCCAGATAGAGCTTTTGCAGCTCCTCCTTGGTCTCCGGCTTAGCCTGCCACAGTCCGCGCTGCTCTGCCTCCAGCAGAATTTCTGTCATGCGCTGCAGCGCCCAAGGGTTCACATCACGCAGCCATTCCTGCACAACCGGGTCGAAGGTATATTTTTCGGCATATTTTTCGTACATCCAGTCTTCCATTACAGCACTCGTAGCATCCCATTGGAAGCTGTGCGCAATCATGTTGGCCATATCGGCAGCGCCCTTGTAACCATGCTGCATCATGCCCTTGATAAACTTGGGATTAATCGCCTCGCTGCGGAACAGGCGCTTTGCCTCCTCCTGTACGCTGTGCATCGTCACACGCGTCCTGTCAGTGCTATCGCCGCAGTAGGAACGCGGCGCACTGCCCTTAATCGAACGCACTGCTGCAATCATGCCGCCATGATAAGCATTGTAGTCATCACTGCTGAGCATATTGGTTTCGTGGTTATCCTCGTTTTTAATCGTAATATCCAAGCTGCCCATACGCTTGCGGAACTGCTGCGGCAGGAATTTGCCTTTGGTTTTGCCGCCGTAGGCATGACCGCCCCAGCGCACGTAAACATCGGCAATATCATCAATGGTTTCCCAATTTTTGCTTTCCAAAAGCGCCGCAACGCCTGCGCCATAGGTTCCCTGTGCATCGCCAAAGACGCGGAAGGCTGCCTGACGCCATGCAGCATCGTGCTCCATGCCCTCCTGCTGCTCCAGCTCCCTGGTATCCTCCTGAATATGCTTGCGTACAAAGTTCAAATCATCAGGCTCATCCTGCTCCGCTGCCAACAGCACCGCCTTATCCATCACTTGCATTACCGACGGCATAGTATCGCGGAAAAGGCCGCTGATACGCGCCGTAACGTCAATACGCGGACGTTTGAGTTCCATCAGAGGAATGACCTCCAGGCCGTTGATACGCAGGCTGCCGCTTTGGTACTTGGGGCGGATACCCATGAGATAGAGGAATTCAGCAATGCACTGTCCATGACTGCGCATATTCGCGCCGGACCAAAAGACCATACCGATATTTTCCGGATAATGGCCTTCCTCCGCAATGAAGCGCTCTACCACCTGGTCGCCCAATGTCTGGCCGATTTCCCATGCCGCCGGTGTCGGCAGGCAGCGCGGGTCCACACCGTAGAAGTTGCGTCCTGTCGGCAGCAAATCGGCACCGCCGCTGGAGGGAGCACCGCTCGGACCAGGCTCTATATATTCGCCCTCAAAGCCACGCAGCATATTGGTAATTTCCTGCTTCGTCAAAAGCAGATTGGGATAGAGAGTATCTACTATATAGTTGCAGACCACTGCCAGCTTTTCTCTGCTTTCCGCCGGTGCCTGCTGCACCCACGGCAGCCGCAGAGCATCGGCAACCGCTTCCTTGACAAAGTCACGCTGCTGCAGGCAGCGAATCAGCTCGCGGCACTGATTGGCAATACGGTCGATTAGCATACCGTAGGTAATATTCAGCGGCTCATATATCAGGCTGCTGTTTTCCAGCAGATAGTAATAATCAAAGCCATACAGAGCTGCTATTGCCTGCGTCAGGCTGGGGATATTGCCGTTATCCAGACGCAGCAGCAGCCACAGATAATCCTCCAGCTGCTGGTCCTCCGGCGGCTGGCCCATAATATGCAGGCCTGTGTGCACCTCCATATTCTTCAAATCCGTAATGTAATTATGCAGATTCATCACGTATTCGTCGAAGGGCTTTTCTTCATCGTAAGTAACCTCATCCTGCAGGTTGGCCTCCGCAACCTTCGCCAGCACCAGCTCCTGCAAGCGTGGCAGATTATCCGGCTGCGTGCTGCTGAAGTGCACGTATTCGTCCATGAGCTTTTCCAGCTCCTCCAGCTCGTCATACACCCCCGCCTGTGTCTGCGGTGCCGGCAGATGCTCAATCAGGCAGGCAGCGCCGCGGCGCTTCGCCTGAATGCCCTCGCCGGTAATAGTGATGTTGTAAGGATAAATATTCGGAAGATCTCCCAGCGACAAATCCGGGTAGCAGCTGCAGTCAAGGCCGGCGTTTTTGCCCGGCAGCCATTCCAGGCTGCCATGCGTACCGATATGAGCAACAGCGTCTGCCTGCCACACATCGCGTACCCAACGATAGAAGGCCAGATATTGATGCGTCGGCGCAACGTAAGGATCGTGGTAAATCTTTTCCGGGTCCTCACCAAAGCCACGCGGCGGCTGCACGGTTACGAAAACATTGCCGTTCATCGTTCCCGGCACCAGGATATCGCCGTCATATTCCATGACAGCGCCAGGCGCTTCGCCCCAATCCTTCACCAGCTGCTCCTGCACCTTTTTATCCATCAAGGCAAAGAACTCTTTATATTCTGCTCCCGTCAGCTTGTTGGCAGCATCAACCTGCTTTTCCGTCAGCATGCTGCGGTCATTGGTGGCATTGGCTGTCAGCTGTTTGATAAATTCCTTCGTATCCTCAGGAATCCAATCTACCTTATAGCCACGCTCGCGCATTGCAGCCAGCACGCGACGGATGCTTTCGATTGTATCTAAGCCGACAGCACTGCCGATATTGGAATTACGCGGCGGATAGTTATGGAAAATAATAGCGATTTTCTTCTCGCTGTTAGCCTTGTGGCGCAGCATCGCCCACTTCTTCGCCTTGGAGGCCATGCGCTTTACACGCTCCATATTAGGCAGATAGCGGACATCGCCGTTTCCCAGAATTTTTTTGTGTGCTATAGGCACGCCGTGAATAATACCATCAAATTCCGGCAGAGAAACGCTGATGGAAACCTCCATGGCGTTCATGCCTTCAAAGCTGTCCTTCCATTCTTCAAAGGGTGCAATCGTAGTATAGGCAGCCAAAACAGGTACGTTAAGCTTTTTCAGATAATCAAGATTAATCGAACCGCCGGTAGTCATGGAAAACTTCATGACATTCAGCAGCACGTCAATTGCCGGCACACCGTCCGCATTGCAGAAGAAGCTGTTGAAAACCTGCGTCAGACTGGGCATGCCCATTTCCTCCACCGGCATGCCGTTGCTGAAAACGCAGACAGCGTTGACGCCCTGTGCTTCCAGCTCTTCTATTATCGCAGTCTGGTAGGTCAAATCGCCCCACACCCATTCGTCGCGGTAAAAAAGAATGCCCGCTGTCGGTCGTCCACTGACGCAAAAATCACGCTGGTATTCCGCTAAATCGGTATAAACCTTTTTCGCCCGCGGGTGATAAATACCGCACCAGTGAATCGGGTTAGGCTCATCTACCGTTATTGCTGCACCCTGCAATAGCTGCTGCAGATATAACCACAGATTGCTATAGTTGATTTCGCCGCCGAACATGCAATATTTTTTGATAACAGCAAGCTGCTCTGGTGTCAGTCCCTGTGCCAGCTCGCCCTCCTTGCTGCCGGCAGCATCAATATAAAAGGGCAGGCGCAACTGCTTCAGCAGGCTGACGCAGCGCTGCAGAAACGGTGTATCCAGACCTGTACCCATCCATTTCATAATGACCAGCTTGGAGCCGGCAAGCTCCTTCTGCCATTTATCATCCCAAATCGTCGCATCGGTAATCCAACGGCAGGCGCAGGCATTATCCAGCTTGCCTTCCTGCTGCAGCTTTTCCATAGTCTGCTGCATCATACCCATGCGGCGAATAACATTCGTCAAGAAAATAACCTTCATAATTTCTACCTCATCTTAAAAGAACTGCTTCTGCATTCTGCGCAGCAGATACAGGAAATACGGCGTACCTAAGAACGCTGTCATAATACCTACACGCACCTCTGCCGGTGGCATAATAATGCGTCCCAGCGAATCGCAGAATACCAAAAAGGCTGCGCCGCCAAGTGCGCTGGCAGGCAAGAGTACACGATGGTCAGGACCAATAAGCATACGCATCATATGCGGAATAACCAGGCCGACAAACCCGATATTACCGCTGACGCAAACGGAGGTAGCAGTAGTCATAGCTGCTACAAAAAGCAGACCCATGCGGAATGCGGTAACAGGCATACCAACAGCTTTGGCTTCCGTTTCGCCCAGCACCAGAATGTTCAGGTGACGCGCCAGCATGCACATAATAATAATGCCGCACAGCACAGGTCCGACTGCCAGATATACGTGCTCCCAGCGACGGTAATCAAGACCGCCGACCATCCAAAACAGATATTGCTGCAGCTTCTGCTCGTTCATAAAGGTGAGCAGACCGGAGGTAATGGCACCCAAAAGCATACCCACGGCAACGCCTGCCAAAAGCAGCGTCATAACAGGTATTTTGCCGTTACGCATCGCCAAAAATACCGTCAGGCACACAGCGCAGATACTGCCGCAAAAAGCGAAGGCCGGCATAGCAAACATACTGCCAGAGGCTGCACCCAAAGCAATAGACAGCACGGCACCGGTCGCAGCACCGGAGGAGATACCGATAAGACCTGGGTCAGCCAGCGGGTTACTGAAAATGCCCTGCATTACAGCGCCGGAAATACCCAGCGCCGCACCTACCAGCACACCTACCAGCATACGCGGCAGACGGATATACCAGATAACGGCAAGCTGCTCTCTGGTGTAATCAGCCTCCGTAAAACCTGGCAGGTTCAGCTGAGAGCCGATAACTGCCAGCGCCTTGCCCACAGGCACATCTATCTGGCCGAAGGTCAGAGATACACAGGCAATAACAATTAAGAGAACTGCTAATAGAATAATAGCCAAAGGACTCCGTTCACGTTTAATAATCATCTACAAACACACTTCCTCAAAAAATTTCCGGATATACAGCATGCGCAATGTTTTCAATAGCATCGACAATATGCTGGCTGGCAACATAACGGTATTTGTCCGAAACAAACTTAATCTGCTTGTTGCGTACAGCCTTAACATCGCGATAAGCGGGGTCATTCATTACGGCATAAGCATAACCCTGCACATCCTGTTTATTGTTATAATTCCAGGTCGGCAGCATAAAAATATCCGGATTTATGCGTACCACCTGTTCCTTGCTGATAGCAGGCATACCATGCTCACTCTTGTTTTCATCGGCAACAATAGCCGCGCCATTGATAACATGTGCCATCGTCAGCATGCTGTCGAGCAAATCTCCTCTACGCCCCATGGCAGAGGTAAAATTAAAGGCTACAGCAACGCGCCTTTCGCTTGACGGAATTTGACGCAAGCGTTTTTGCAGCTGCTGCAGGTGCGTGTCCATCTTCTGCACCATCAGCTCCCCCTGCTGCTTTTCGCCTACCGCTGCAGCTATGCCGCGGATTTTTTCGCACATCTGCTGATAATTCCGCGGACTGCGCGCTATATAAACCGGCACGCCCAAGCCCTCCAGACTGCGGACCAAATCACTTGAGGTAGCAGTCGAAGCAACAACAAGGTCAGGCTGCAATGCGTAAACCGCTTCCGTATTTTCCGGCACCTTGCGTCCTACAGTATAGGCCTGCTCCTTAGTAATAAAGCTGATTTCGCTGTCTCCTGCCCAACGGCTGTAGGCCATAATACGTTTGATATCAACCAAATCGGTAAGAATTTCATCCGTACCATAGGTAAGCGAAACTATCCGCTGCGGCTTATGCTCAAAGTGCAGCGTCCTTCCGGCATCGTCCGTAACGCTGTAGGCCACATCCGCCGCCGGCGGTGCAGGAACATCGGCAGCCTGCTGCTTACTGCATCCTGCAGTAAATACCAAAAGCAACAGGCTTATAATCATCAATAGCTTTTTCATAGACCACCTACTTTAACTTGCTCTTTTTCCTGCGGATAAAGCAATTCCACAGTCGCTCCAGCATGTAAGCACTGCCCTGCAGGCCTACCATCGGCTGCTTGGTAATAAACACCTCATCATTCGTAGGATAGCAGATATTGCAGGCATCAAAGCTGCACTGCTTTCTGCGATAAAGAACCGAGCTTTCGCTGCTGCTGCTCAGCAGCAGTACATTGTCACAGGTTTTAAAATATTCGCTGATGGCAGCATCGTCCACACCAACAGTGTAAATCGCCTCTGCAGTGTCGCAGGCAGGCGCATCTTTGAGTGGTTGCTGGCAGATGACCGTCAGACTGCCGATATCAGTCCATTCGGTGCGTAGCGTCTGTGCGAGGCACAGCGCCTGTGTAGCAGGCGCGCTGACGAGCACGTTGTCAAACCACATGCTGCCCCAAAGCGCAATCGCTTCATTATTACGGCTCAGCAGATAATTATCCTGCACCTGTGCTTCTGCCGTCACCTTGTCCAACGCAGGAGCCGGCAGCTGCGCGTTTATCTGCTGCAGCCAGCGCAGCGTTCCCTGCACCCCGTAAGGCAGTCCGGCAAAAATATACGGCGTGCCGTATTGCTTCTGCAGATATTCCGCCAGCGGCAAACCCAGCTCCGCATTCGTAACAATGTTCAGTGAAGCCTCCGGCAAGTGCTGTAACTCCTCCAACGTGCATTCGCAGCCGGGAGTACAAAGCACCTCATAGCCTGCCAGCTGCAGTAAGCGTTTTAATTCCCGCGTATCGGCCGCACCCTGCAGATAAAATTCCGATTGTCCTAAAATATTCACTGCCAAGGGCTTTGCTGTCGCAGTCTGCGGCAACAGCTGCGCAAACAGCTTCTTGGCAGCCTTGGCGTAGCCCTCGGCAAAGCCGCCGACCATACCGCCGCTGTCCAACGTAACTACCGGAAACGGCAGCTGCAGCTTGCGCGCCATGCCTGCCAGGTCATCACCGATTAAGCTCAAGGAGCAGCTGCTTTCCAAAAGCAGTACCGAAGGCTTATGACCATCCTCCAGCATGCGCCGCAGTTCCTGCGTCACATATTCCTCGGAGCCGTAAATAACAGCGTTATTATCAGGCTGTGAGCCGTAAAAACGCGTATACATATCAGGGCGCGCCTTTTCCAGATGGCGTAAAGCATAAAAATAACACCACAACGGTCCGTTAATCAAAACCTCACTCTTATCAATAGCAGCAAAAAAGGCACCTGCACCTGTCAGCGCACAGGTATCCACTCGCTCGCAAATATTGCCCCAACCTTGCTTTTCAGACATAGCGCACGCCTCCCTTCAGCCTGCTGCACAGGCTCTGATAAATTCCCTGCATCATCCTGACCTCACCGGCAACGGCAACCTGCGGCAGCATCGGCAGAAAAATCTGGCGCGCCTCCTTGTTCTGCAGCTCGTGCGTTGTCAGCACAATGTCTGCCTCTGCCACCAGCTTTTCACCCTCCGCCGTAGTATAAACAGGCACATCGCTTTTTTCCTGCACAACCTTCAGCATCGCTTCGCGCTCATCACCGTCATAGGAATCCAAGAGAATAATGCCGGTAAGATTCAAGCGCAAAAGCCTGATAGTCTGCAGGATATTCCCCGGATGAAAATATCTCAGAATACGGCCGATGCACAGCACTGTTTTCTTGCCTTCCGTTACCGGCAGAAAATGCTGCAGCTGCTCATCTAAGCGTTTCTGCTCCAGCTTCAGCACCTGCTGTGCCAGCTGCTCACGCCCCAGCATACGGCCGATGCTGATAATCCAGTCCTGCGTTTCCTGCCAGCCGACAGGATAAATATCGGCCAGATAATGTGTGCCGTATTTTTCCTGCAGCTGCTCCGCAACCTTACGCAAGCCGATATGCGTCTGCCCGCGGCCGCCAAGCACAACCGCATATTCGGCAGCTGCCACCTTTTCCAGCTCGTCCATAGCCATATAGCCGGGGAACTGACCGATAACCTCTACGCCGAACTCCTGCAGAATACGGGTAACCTCTTTTGCGTAATGGCCCCACGGGCCACCGTTATCGCCTAAAAGCAGGACGCTGTCCTTTTGCTTGGCGCAAGGCTTCACAAAGCGTTCTAGCAGCTTTTGCGTAATTTCAAAATAACCATCATAATATTCCGCACCCAAAAAGCCGCAGCATTCCACAGTAAGGATAGGAACATTATATTCCTCCTCCACCTCGCGTGCCACCGATTCCACATCGTCACCGATAACACCGGCCACGCAGGAATTGGCAATCATCAGGCACTTGGGCTTGTAGGTTTCAATAGCAAAGCGCAAACATTTTTCCAAACGCGCCACACCGCCGAAAATTGCGTCCTTTTCCTGCAGCTGGCTGCTGAGCAGCGGCACGGAGCCCCACTGCTCGCGCTCATTTTCGGACAAAGTACGGTATTGGGAATTGATATCCATCGTGCGTGCTACATGAGCACAGGCACGCGGGCTGTGAAAAACTACCACAGCTCCGTTCATATAGGCAACGGCGCGCCACACGCCAGGCATGCTGCAGCTGCAGCTTTTGCGTGCGCTGTAAAAACGTCTTGTTTTAATTGCCATATTCGGCCACCAGCTTTTCAAGCTCCTCAAAGCTCATCGGCGTAGGAATAGCCATGTTTTCATTATGCCAAATATCATGCGCCAGCTTGCGGTAAACACCGGCCTGAGCGCTTTCCGGTGCATACTGCAGCACTGTCTGGCGATTGTTTTCCGCCTTATTGACGATTACGTCACGCGGAATAAAGGCAATCAGCTGAGTGTGCAGGCGTTTGGCGAATTCCTGCAGCAGCTGCTGCTCGTTAGGTGTATTACGGCCGTTGCCGATAATGCCGCCCAGACGCACGCCACCGCGCATAGCAAAACGCTTAACGCCCTTGGCGATGTTGTTGGCAGCATACAGGCTCATCAGCTCGCCGGAAGAAACAATATATATATCGGTTGCGTAGCCCTCGCGGATAGGCACAGCAAAGCCACCGCAGACTACGTCACCTAAAACGTCATACATAATCAGGTCCTCGTCCGTCAGCACCTCCAGCGAACGCAGTTTTTCCAGCGCCACAATAATACCACGGCCTGCACAGCCTACACCAGGCTCAGGACCGCCGGCCTCCACACATTTAATGCCATTGTAGCCTGTATGAACAATATCCTCTGCCGCAACCTCATCATTATCGCGCACCATGTCCAGCACAGTCTGGCTGCAGATGCGTCCCAGCAACAGTCTGGTAGAATCATTTTTCGGATCGCAGCCGATTTGGCAAACCTTAAGTCCTTCTTCGCTGAATGCAGCCGACAGATTTGATGTTGTCGTAGATTTGCCGATACCGCCCTTACCATAAATCGCAATTTTTTTCATTAGACATTGACCTCCATCCTATACTCAAAAACTTCTATTCAACTAGCAGGAAAAATATGATATAATTTACTAGATAAAAAGAAGTGATATTACTCCTTTTAATATTAAACTATATACTAGTATTATAGTCAAGCTTATGAGGAACAATTATGATTAATAAAGACAAACGAAAGTACTTTACTGCCGGCGAGCTGGCAGCAATTTTTAATATATCTAAGCAGTCATTGCTCTACTACGACAAGGTTAACCTGCTTTCACCGGACTTTGTCAGTGAAAATGGCTACCGCAATTATTCTATCCAGCAATTTCTGGATTTGGAAATCATCGTCAACCTGCGTGCGCTGGATATCAGCATCGCCAATATCAAAAAATATCTAGAGGACCGCAGCAAGGAGCATTTTCTGCAGCTGCTGCAGGAAAAAACAGCGGAATGTCAGGCAATCATCCACAACAATCAGGAAATCTGCGACACCATCGAGCGCATTAAGGAGGATATGCACGTCAAGGAGCTTAATACATGTCGCCACCTGACGCTCAGCTGGCAAAATGACCGTCTGTTGCGTCTGACGCCGCTTGCGGAAAGTGACGACGGCAAAAGCCGCATTACCAAATTTGCACGCCATGGTCAAAGACGCGCGCATCACAAGGGAGCCTTGCCTAATCATGCCGGTTGGGTTTTAGACCAGGAAAGCTTTTTTAAAAAGCATGAATTTCAACGTTCACAGGCATATTTTTCCTGTGTCACCAGCGCCACCAAGCATCGGCAGTCCATCAAAATGACGCTTCCGGCAGGTCTGTATCTGGAAATTATTTTTTCGGGTACCTTTTGCGAGAACGCTGAAAAATTATCCCAGCGCATCGAACACTTTCTGCAGACCAATGATTTGGAGCCTGTCGGCAATATTTATATCCTTCCTTTGGAAAATCATTGGTTCTCCTGCGACTGCGAGCAGTACGTCAACAAAATCTTTTTGAAGGTTGAGGATAAGGATACAACTTCTCTGACGTAAAAATTCTCCCGCGTTATGCTTAAAACTACACCTTTACGTATAATGTCTAAGATAGCCTTTACTGAGTCCGCTCCATGTGAGCGGACTTTTTGCATGCAAAAAACGCTAAAAACTTCAAAGCCTTTAGCGTTTTTGTTTACGTTTTACGTTCTTCAATTAAGCGCCTTCGCCACAGCCTCACAGCTGCAGCTGACTCAAAAAGTTTAAGCTGTTCAACGGCTTATCTGTCTGAAAGAAGATAAACTTGAAGAGAATTTTTTCCAGCTCCATGAGCGCACCGCCACGCACCCTAAAGGGCGTCGGCTGCTCGTAATCGAGCTGCGCCAGCCACTGCCACAGCTCGCGTGTTTCCGCACTGCACGGCTCCAGGCCGTCACCGTTATAGCTGCTTCTGCAGCTGCTGCAGATAAGCCCGCCCTGCAACGGACTGAACCACGCATCCTCCTGCGCCGTCACGGCCTCACCGCAATGCACGCAATGCGTAAGCTGCGGCGCAAAGCCCGTAGCCGCCAGCAATTTTATAGCATAGGACAAAACAACCAGACGCGGATTGCGCTGCATCAGCGCCGCCAGGGCAGCGCCCAGCATTTCATAAAGCTCCGGCTGCGGCACTCTGTCCTCCGTCAGTACGGCAGTAAGCTCCGACGCCACCGCCGCATAAGCCATCTGCTGCATATCCATAGACTTTGGCATCTGCAAAAGCTCACAGCTGCGCAGCTTGTCTATCTTCTGCCCCTGCTGCACCTCAATATGCAGATTGGCAAAGGGCTGCAGCAATCTGCCATGTATATTTTTTTCATAGCGGGCACCATAGGCGATAAAGCGCAGCTTGCCATGCTCCTTCGTAAAGCAGACCGCATATTTATCAGCCGTCTGCCAGTTTTTCACATGCAAAACAAGCGCATCATCTGCCAAAAGCTCCCTTTGCGACTCACTCATCCTGTTGTTCTTCCTTCTGCTTTTGCTCCTGCGGCAGCTTCGTAGCCAGCACGCGCACTACACGAAAGCCCTCCGTGCGCAGCACCTTAAAGCTATAGCCGGAAATTTCCACAGCATCGCCAATCTCAGGCTTGCGTCCCAGCAGACCGAAAACATAACCGCCGATGGTATCCTCCTCAGGATCATCAAATACAATCGGCAGCTGCTCTGCCACATCGTCCAGCAGCACCATGCCGTCAAATTCAATCCTGCCATCGGGAAGCTGCAACACGTCCGGCGGCTCCTGAGCTTCATGCTCGTCCTGAATATCACCGACGATTTCCTCTACGAGGTCCTCCATAGTAATCAGGCCTGCAGTACCACCGTACTCATCTGCCACAAGCACCATCTGCACATGACGTTGCTGCATCAGGTGCAAGGCCTTCGGCACCGGCATAGCCTCCGGAATAACGACAATCGGACGCATCAGACGGCGCAGGTCAAATGTAGTCTGCCCCGGCTTAAGCTTCAGCAGGTCGCGCACATGCAGCGTACCCACCACCTGATCCTTGTCCTCCATGCAGAGCGGATAGCGTGTATGATGACTGCTGCGTACAACAGCCATATTTTCTGCCAGCGTATCATCCAAAAACAGGCATACCATATCCTGACGCGGCACCATGACCTCACGTGCTACACGGTCGGCAAAGTCAAAAACATTGCCGATCATGCTGCCCTCGACATGGTCAATCTGGCCGTGGCGCTCGCTAGCGCTCACCAGCTGGCGCAGCTCGTCCTCACTGCTGGCGCTGCCCTCCTTGTGCCAGGTGCCTGTTTTCAGGTAATGCCAGGCAAGCGGCAGCCTGTGCCAGAAATCAATCAGTTTCCGAAAAAAGTTGATAAGTCCTCACTCCTTGTAGCCAAGCTGCTTCAAGGCTTTATCCTTGTTACGCCAGTCAGCCTTAACCTTAACCCATAAATCCAAAAAGACCTTGCAGTACAGCAGATTTTCGATATCAGCACGCGCCTGTTGGCCGATTTTCTTCAGCAGGCTGCCCTTAGCACCGATAACAATGCCCTTTTGCGATTCACGCTCTACAAAAATTGTTGCTCTGATATAAACGTTTTCTTCGTCGCGCTCCTTGAATTCGTCCACCTCAACCGCTACGGAATGGGGAATTTCATCACGCGTTAGGCGCAATACCTTCTCACGGATCATTTCAGCGGCAATCACGCGCTCCGGCTGGTCGGTAATCATATCCTCCGGGAAGTACGCTGGTCCCTCCGGCAGATGCTTAGTGATTTCCTGCACCAGTCCGGGGAATTCGCTGTCATTCAATGCGGAAACAGGTACAATCGCCGCAAATTTATACAGCTTATTATAACCTTCCATAATCTGGAACAGCTTTTGCTTATCTGCCAGCTTGTCAATTTTATTTACTACCAGAATTACCGGTGTTTTTACCTTTTGCAGCAGGTTCAGGATATAATCCTCGCCTGCACCGCGTTTTTCGGTTGCATCCACTACGAAGAGGACAACGTCAACCTCCTGCAGCGTTCTTTCTGCCGTGCGCACCATGTATTCGCCCAGCTTATGCTGTGGCTTATGGATGCCCGGTGTATCAAGAAACATAATCTGTGCGTTATCAGTATTCATAATGCACATAATCTTATTGCGTGTAGTCTGCGGTCTGTCGGACATGATGGCGATTTTCTCACCGATCAGACTGTTTGTAAGAGTGGACTTGCCCACATTCGGACGTCCCACCATTGCCACAAAGCCGGCATAATGTTTAGCTTCTTCGTTGTTTACCTTCTTTATCTTAATCAGCTCCTGTTATCATAATTCAAAACCATACGGCAGCAGTTCTTCTACCGTGGTAATTTTAAAGTCACCCTTCATATTTGCCAAAATCACGGTCTGGATACCAAACTCGCGCATTACCTGTCTGCAGGCACCGCAGGGAGAAACGGGGCCGGAGGTATCTGCAACTACGCACAGCTCTGTCATCTCACGCTCACCGGCGCAGGAAGCGTGAAAGATTGCGTTACGCTCACCGCAGACACAAAGTCCGTAGGAAGCGTTTTCCACGTTACAGCCACTGTAGATTTTTCCGCTGGCACAGCGTACTGCCGCACCTACAGCAAAGTTGGAATAAGGAATGTAAGCATTCTTACGGGCAGCAACTGCTGCATCGTACAATTCGCGCCAAGCCGGGGATAATTCATTCAGTTTTACGTCTTTCATGGAAAGTACCTCCTATGTTTTTTACAGGTTAGTTATAAATAATTGTGCATTAAGCATCAATGAATGCCTGTAGGATGGTCAAAATATTCTTCGGAAAGGTTAATCGCACGCAGAGCTTCCTCCTCTTTCGCACGCATTTCAGCCTTATCCTCCTCCGTCATATGGTCATAGCCCAGCAGATGGAACATACCATGCACTGCCAGATACGTCATTTCGCGCTCCAGGCCGTGGCCGTATTCCTCTGCCTGACGCAGTGCTGTTTCCGCCGAAATGATGATGTCACCGAAAAGATGCTCCTCCGGTCCGCCAATCAGCTCCGGCTCGTCTTCATCCTCGCAGTCCTCATCCAGCGCAAAGCTCAAAACGTCGGTAGGCTTATCCATACCGCGATACTCACGGTTCAGCGCATGGATTTCCTCATCGTCGACAATAGTTACGTCCACCTCAGACTCCTCCGGCAGCTCGTTCAAGCGTGCCACTGCCTGCAAGCCCTCCTGCAGGCGCTCCAGCACCTGTGCGGAAAGCTCTAGCTTCTGCTGGTCATTTTCCAAATTAATTATCATGCTTGTTTTTCTCCGTTATATTTTTCTTTTTGTTTTTCAAAGCGTTCATAAGCCTTGATGATGGAACCCACGATTTCGTGGCGCACAACATCCTGCTCGCTGAACTTTATCACGCCGATTCCCGGAACATTTCCCAGAATACGCGCAGCGTCCTTCAGGCCGCTGTTCTTGCCGCCCGGCAAATCTATTTGCGTAATATCGCCGGTAATAACCATCTTACTGCCAAAGCCAAAGCGCGTCAGGAACATCTTCATCTGCTCCGGCGTAGTATTCTGAGCCTCGTCCAAAATGATGAAGGCGTCATTCAGCGTGCGTCCGCGCATGTATGCCAGCGGTGCAACCTCAATCGTACCCTTGGTAAGATACTTTTGGAAGGTTTCCGTGCCCAGCATATCATACAGGCCGTCATAAAGAGGACGCAGATACGGGTCTACCTTATCCTGCATATCACCCGGCAAAAAGCCCAGCTTTTCACCTGCTTCTACCGCAGGACGCGTCAGGATAATACGCTCTACCTCTTTTTTCTTCAGCGCCGCTACTGCCAGCGCCACTGCCAGGTAGGTTTTGCCTGTGCCTGCAGGTCCGATGCCCAAGGTTATATAGTTATGACGGATTGTTTCCACATACTGCCACTGTCCCAATGTTTTGGCCTTCACCTGACGGCCACGGTTGTTGACGATAATCGTATCAGCGTACATGCGATGCAGGCTTTCCAGCTTACCAGCCTTCACCATATACATGCTGTAGCGCACATCATGCGTCGTCAGCGGCAGTCCCTGACGGTACAAAAAGAGCAGCTCCTGCAGCAGCTGTTCCAGCAGGGCCACCTCTTCGGCACGCCCGCTCATGCTAATCTGATTGCCGCGCGCTACGATTGTACAGTCAAAGGCACTGCGGATTATACGCAAAAACTCGTCATTACGTCCGCAAATGCCAACCATTTCCTGTTGGTCAACGGTTTCCAGTATACCTTGCATTTTTTCTTCTTCACTAGCCAAGCAATTTCCTCCTACCTGTTTTAAAAGGGGTGTTAACGTTTTTCTATCGTAACCTTCTTAATGATTACAGGCTCCAACGGTTTATCATTGGAATCTGTTGCTGTTTTGCCGATTTTATAAACAACATCCATGCCCTTGCTTACCTTGCCGAAAACAGCGTGCTTACCGTCAAGCCATTTAGTTTCACGCAGGGTAATAAAGAACTGGCTGCCGCCGGTATTCGGACCGCGGTTGGCCATGGAAATTACACCGGGGCCGTCATGCAGCAGCTTACTGCTGAACTCATCCTTAATAGTATAGCCGGGACCACCGGTACCGTTGCCGGCAGGGTCACCGCCTTGAATCATAAAGTTATCGATTACACGGTGAAAGGTAAGGCCGTTATAAAAGCCCTTTTCGGCCAGAGTAATAAAATTCTTTGACGTTTCCGGTGCATAATCTGTTGCCAACTTCACCTCAAAATCGCCCATGCTCGTGTTGAAAACAGCCGTCGCAGGCTCTGCCTTCGGTGCCTGCTCCTGCTTTTCCTGACCGCAGGCTGTAAGTACCAGCGCGCACACCAGCATCAGGCAGATTATTAACAATTTCTTCATGCTCTTTCCTCCCATAAAAAAGGATATAATTCCTCAAGTATATTATACAACTAACAAGCGCCGCATTTCAAGCGTTTGCCCAGCCAATCGCTCAGCAACGCGCCTGCTTCGTCACTATATTCCGTAAAGCTGTGGTCGCCGCCTGCAAAGATATGCAGCTCTGCCGCATTGCCGACGGCTGCGGCGTTGCGCTGCGCCTGCTCAGCCAGCACCACCTCATCCGCACTGCAATGCAGCACAAGCACGGGCAACGGCTGTGCCTTCTGCAGCAGTGCAGGCAGATCGTATTGGTCAAAGTCCGTTAGAAAATCCGGCGTCAGGTCGCATTCGCCGCGCTCATCGTTAAAGTGCAGCGTTTCACCGCTGTCCAGACGGCGGTATTCATCCTCCGTCATAACATAACGGAAGGTAAAGCGCAGATTATTCGGCGTTGCCCACAGAATCAGTCCGGCGAGAGCACCGTCTTGAGCCGCAGTAATGATGGATGCAGCACCGCCCAAGCTGCGTCCCAAAAGAAACAGCCTGCAGCCCGGCTGCCTGCGGCGTACCTCCGCCAGTACGGCGCGCAGCTCCTCCACCTGACGCGAAATTATCTGCGTACCTGTAAAGTTAAAGCGAACTACGGCAGCGTGTGCAGCAGCCTGCTGCGCCACTCCTGCAGCGCGTCCGCCGCTGTCACGGCTGCCGCGAAAGCCATGTGCCATAACGAGTACAGCATTATTCTCACTGCGGTTCGGTTCTACAACACATTCTATTTCCCCTAACGGACCTTGAAATGTAAAGGTATCCTTAAGCATCTTCACTCACTCTTTTCGTAAAATTTTAACGCGTTACCTGAAGCATTCAGCGACTCGCTGCATAACGCATTTTTTAACGTATCACCTTAAGCTTCTAAGTTCACGTTCAACCCTAAGTCTTTTTTACGCGCAGCACTTAAGCGTTTTTATTGTCAGACATTCTATACAGGCACACGCCCATGCGTCCTGTTTTTCCCTGCTCCGCGCGGTAGGAGCAGAACATTTCATGGTTATGCTCCGTGCAGACGCCGGCAGTAAGAATATTTTCCGCCTTAAGACCGGCGTTAAGCAATACCTCGCGGTTATAGCCCCACAAATCCAGCAGATACTTGCCGGGCTTTTCTGCTCTGGGCGCAAAAAACTGCTCATAGCCTGCTGCCTTGCCGCGCACAAAATCGTCCACCTCGTAGCAGCATTGGGCGATAGACGGACCAATCGCCGCAACGATATCTTCGGGACGGGAGCTGAAGGATTGCTGCATAGCTTCTACAGTTTTACGCCCAATCTGTGCTACCGTACCACGCCAGCCTGCGTGCGCCACAGCGCACACGCCTTGGCGCTCGTCGGCGAAAAGCAGCGGCACGCAGTCTGCAAAAAATAGCAGCAGCGGTACATTCGCCAGATTCGTAACCAAAGCATCCGTATCCTTAATCGTATCTGCAAGCGCTGTCGCACCGGCGCCGACCAAGGCTTCATCTACCACCGCAACATTGCTGCCATGCACCTGCTCGCAGGTAGTAAATTTTGATGCGTCCAAACCTAGAGCCTGCGCAAACAGGCGACGGTTCTGCAGCACCAGTTCCACCTCATCACCCACATGCAAAGCCAGGTTCAAAGTACCCGGTACCATGTTGCTTTCTCCATGCAGACGACAGCTGCAGGCATTACCGAAGCCCGCCTGCGTCAAACGAGGGAACATTCCCCACCAGATATTATTTTTTTGCGTAATGATAAAATCCTGCATCAAAACCGCTCCTTTTATCTCTAATACCAAAAGAGACGGCTAATGCCGTCTCCCTTTGCAAGTGCCTGCGGCACCCTTTTGCTATTTACTTTTGATATGCTGGCACACCTTCCGGTATATCCAGCACTACGGTGATAATCACCGTGCTATCGGTAGCCTTGGCTGCTGTGTCCATAAACACAACCTTGGCACCATTATCCAGATAATAATTAACCTCTTTCACAGCTCCGTTATTGTTATTGGAAAACGTAAAGAGTCTTTCCTTAGCCAGTGCCGAGCCACTGAAGCCGGCCACCAGCATAAGAGCCGTTAAAGTAAGCAGTAAATACTTTTTCATATTCCGCACCTCTATTTTGCGTCTTTAGATTTCTGCATGATGCGTTCCAGCTCCTGCATAAAGTTGCGCACATCGGCGAACTGACGATATACGGAAGCAAAGCGTACATAAGCAATCTGATCTGTCTGCTCCAGATACTTCATAACCAGCTCACCGATCTGGGCGCTGGGAATTTCCGCATCCGCACTCATCCGCAGCTCACGCTCGATGCTGTCGGCAATCTCTTTAATCTTTTCATAAGGAACTGGGCGTTTTTCGCAAGCCTTCAAAAGACCTGCCAGCAGCTTTTTACCGTCAAAAAGCTCGCGACGACCATCCTTCTTGCTGACAACAAGCGGAGTTTCCTCATATTTTTCATATGTAGTAAAGCGTTTGCCGCAATTAGGGCACTCACGTCTGCGACGGATAGAACAGCCTTCCTCTACAGCACGGCTGTCGATAACACGGCTGTCTCTGTGGGAGCAAAACGGGCACTTCATATTACTGCCTTCCTTTCAATCAGTGACGCAGCCATGGCGGAATTTCGTTCGGATCGGAGAAATTCTTGATAATACCGCTGTTGTTGCGGTTGATAGATGCCGGACCGCCAACTGTATTTTTGGTAACAGGAGATTTTTTCTCAAAGCCTGTTGCGATAACCGTAACACGGATTTCGTCATTAAGGCTTTCATCAATAACAGCGCCGAAAATAACCACTGCATTGGGATCAGCTGCTTCATTGACAATATTGGCAGCTTCGTTAACGTCAAACAGGGACAGCTCCTTGCCGCCGATAACGTTAATCAGTACACCGCGGGCACCATCAATAGATGCTTCCAACAGCGGACTCTTGATAGCAGCTTCGGCTGCAGCCTTGCCGCCGCCTTCGCCCTTTGCGGTACCAACGCCCATCAGAGCGCTGCCTGCATTGGACATAACAGTCTTGACATCGGCGAAGTCAACGTTAATAAGACCGGGAACAGCAATCAGGTTGGAAATGCCCTGAACGCCCTGACGCAATACGTCATCGGCCTTTTTGAATGCTTCCAGCATGGAGGTACGTTTTTCGATAATCTGCAGCAAACGGTCGTTAGGAATAGTTACCAGGGTATCAACCTTTTCCTTCAGGTTGACAATGCCTGCCTCAGCCTGCTTCATGCGGCGAGGACCTTCAAAGCCAAAGGGTTTGGTTACAACGCCGACAGTCAGCGCACCGATTTCTTTGGCACATTCCGCAACAACGTGCGCAGCACCGGTACCGGTACCACCGCCCATACCTGCGGTAACAAATACCATATCTGCACCCTTCAGGGATTCCAGAATCTGGTCACGGGATTCTTCGGCAGCTTTTTCGCCGATTTCAGGGTTTGCGCCTGCACCCAGACCTTTAGTCAGCTTTTCGCCGATTTGGATGCGTTTTTCTGCCTTGGAAAGCATCAGGCACTGCTTATCGCAGTTCACTGCAATAAATTCTACGCCGCTTACGCCGGCGTCGATCATACGGTTTACGGCGTTATTGCCGCCACCGCCTACACCAATTACTTTAATATTGGCCAACGGTTCAAAGGTTGTCTCTACGTCATCAAACATATTCTACGTCCCCCTTAGCTTTGGGTAGCTTATTTATAAAAAAATCATTTTTATATTGTTCAACATGAAAGTGCTATTTTCCTGCTTATTAATGAATTTTTTTCTTCATCTTCCGACAGGACACTTATTTGCCCATATAAAGGCGACGGATAATTCCCAAATTCTGGAAAATACGCATACCGAAAATCAGTACCGCTACCAGATACAAATCGATACCGATCAGATTACCTGCATAGCACAAAAAGGCAGCCAGAATACCATTGATAAAGAATCCGGATATGAATACCTGAGTATCATAATTGCCTTCAAGTGAAGCACGTACACCGCCCAGCACTGCATCCATACCTGCCATAACAGCTACAGCAAGCAGACGTGCGTATTCGGGTGGCACTCTGAAAGGACAGTAAACACCAAGTATAAGACCAAGCAAAAGGCCGGCAAATGCAAATCCAATCATTTCGCTGCCTCCTTGCTTTCCACTGTCTTAGCGTATTCAAAGCTGCGCGGTGCCTTCAGCGCCGGAATATGCAGCTTTTCAACAGTCTTGATTTTTACCTGAATGCCCCAGAACTCAAAGGTTTCTACAACACCGCCACGCAGACGCAGAGCACTGCTCAGAGTTTTAGGAGCGCCTATAGCCTTGATAACATAAGGCGGAGCACTGCGGACATTGTTTACCGAAATAGTAGGTCCTGCACAACGAATCTCGCTCATAGCCACAATGCGCTGATCGTTGACAGAAATTGCTTCCGCACCGGCAGCGCGCAGCTCGTTGAGCACACGCAGCAAATCTTCATCATGAATGATGTACAAATTAGGATTTTCGCCGGACTTTTTGGCAATATTGCTGTCGTCCAGCAATATCTCAATGCCTTCTCCCTCTACGTCAGTCGTGCCTGCCATCAGCTTCATACGGTCATCAGCAGGATCCTTGGCAGCACCTGCTCGCAAGGTTTCCAGATCTGTCAGCAGCTGCTTGTTCTCGGCTTCCATAACCTTCAGGCGTTCCGACAAATCCTCTACGCGGTCCATACGCACATTACGCTGAAGCTCTGTAGTTTTATACTGTACCGAAAGCATAAATCCCAACACCATGAATACCACGGCAATCAACAGCTTGCCCTTTAAATCCATAGTAAAAATTTCTTTCATTATCTCACCCTCACTGTGACATCAGCTGCAACAGCATTGCAGCTATAACAAGTTAACAGCAGTTTATTTTGGCAAAAGCTTGATATATGGCTTACCGAAGGTCAAATCAATATATTCAGCCTTAATATTTTTATCTTTAATCTCGTTGAACACAGTCATAAACACAGAAGCCTTCTGTGATACCTCCTGCACCCTGCCCAAACGCACCGGAAAGCTGCCGCTCAGCTGCAACTTAACATCCTGCTTATCATCAACGGCAATTTCACCGATACGCTGCAGTGCTTCCGGCGTCAGCTGCTGCAAAAATTGCAGAATCTGCAGCACACCGGCATTGGCAACCTTATCGCCCAGATAAAGATTACCGCATTTTATGCCAGCCAGCACAGGAGCCTTAGCATCCGGAATAGTAGTTGTCACACTAAGAACAACGCCGTTATAATCCACCTTCAGATAGCTGTGATAGGAATTGGCAACATAAAGCGCCGGTTGCCGTTCCTCTACGCTCACCTGCAAGGTTTCCGGAAAGCGGTAAGCCACCTCTGCATTCTTAAAGCGGACATCATGCAGCAAAGCCTCCCGCAGACGGCCGGAGCTGGCATTGAAAAGATTCAATGGTCCATGCCCGCAGCCTGCAAGCGAGATAACCTCCGCCTCCGTCAGCTGACTGCTTCCGTGAATGCTGACGTTGCCAAAGGCAAACGCAGGATTATGCACATAGCGCCAGACATATGTACAGGTTACAGCAAGTATAGCCGTGGATACCAGTAGGCGCACCATGTGCCAGAATTTCCGGCGTCTGCGTTTGCGCAGTTGTTCGCGTATAGTCTGCGATGAATCCATGCTGCACCTCCTTTGGCTCCTTGTAAAACATTTTTATTTAGCGCTCAGTAAAATTTTCTCGCAGAGCTCCGGGAAGCTGATGCCTACAGCAGCAGCAGCCTTCGGAACCAGGCTGGTTGCCGTCATACCAGGAACAGTGTTTGCTTCCAGTACATAAGCAACACCATCCTCATCACCCAGCATAGCATCTACACGCGCTACACCGGAAAGGCCCAGCAGCTTGTAGGTTTCTACGGCAATTTTTTGGATATAGGCAGTAGTTTTCTCATCAAACGGTGCCGGGCAGTGGTAATCCGTAGCACCCTTGGTGTATTTGGAATGGAAGTCATAGGCTCCGGAATGCGGTGCAATCCAGATAACCGGCAACGGCTTAGGCTCGCCGTTCTCTTCCATAATAGAAATCGTCAGCTCCTTGCCCTTGATGCACTTTTCTGCCAGCACATTTTCGGAATACTTGAAGGCTTCCTCCAGTGCAGGCACAACCTCTTGTGCAGTCTTGGGAATTACCACGCCGATGCTGGAGCCCTGAGTTGCTGCCTTAATAACTACGGGCAGACCGAACTCGGAAATAATTTTTTCTGCCAGCGTCTGCAAATCACCTGCATCACGCTTGTTGATAATCATGCAGGGTGCGGTAGGAATGCCTGCAGACTGCAGATAACGCTTCGTAGCGGATTTATCCATAGAAACAGCGCTTGCCAGTACGCCGCAGCCGGTATAAGGAATACCTGCTGCCTCCAGAATGCTCTGCAAACGGCCATCCTCACCGTACATACCATGAACGGCGTTAAATACTACCTTAGCGTTCATATCACGCAGCTCGTTAATCAGATTAGACGGATTCAGCTCAACTTCCTTGGCATTATAGCCCTTTTCGCGCAGTGCGTTCGCAATAGCGCCGCCGGTAACACGCGAAATCTCGGCCTCAGAGGAAGGCCCGCCTAAAACAACAGCAACAACATCCTGCTTATTAATCTGCATTTCTTTCCAACTCCCTAACTAATTCTTCTCCAATTTTAAACACATCACCGGCACCGATGGTCATCACCAGATCGCCGGGACGTACAACGCGCTCCAGGTATTCCTCAGCCTTGGTCAGCTTGCCGATATACAGCACCTCCTGACCGGTCGCTGCTTTGATACCCTCTGCCAAATGCATGCTGCTCACGCCGGGAATTGCTTCCTCGCTGGCTGCATAAATGTCAGTCAGAATCAGCTCATCGCAATCCTTAAAGCATTCGCAGAACTCGGAGAACAGCAGCTTGGTACGGGTGTAGCGATGCGGCTGGAACACGCACAGCAGGCGCTCAGGCTTTGTCTGTCTGGCAGCCTTCAGCGTTACGCCGATTTCTGTCGGATGATGCGCATAATCATCAACAACCCAGACACCGTTAACCTTACCCTTGGTTTCAAAACGACGTTTGGCACCGCCGAACTTTTTCAAGGATGCAAGAATCTTGTCGGTAGCGATACCCATCTCATGTGCAGCAGCAAACGCGCCCATAGAATTCAGCACATTATGTCTGCCTGGAACAATCAGATGAACCTCTGTCACAAATTCTCCCTTGTAGTACAGCTTGTAGCTGGTGCCGTCAACACCGTAGGAAATATCACGGGCAATGTAGTCAGCACCCTCGCCTTCTACGCCGTAGGTAATTACCTCTTTATCAGTTTCGGCAGCCAGACGGCGTACCTTGGCATTATCAAAGCAAAGGACTGCCTTGCCGCCTTCCTTGATGTTGCCTACAAACTGTTTAAAAGCCTGATATATATTTTCTTCTGTACCGTAATGGTCCAGATGATCATCTTCAATATTAGTTACTACAGCAAGATACGGATACAGCTTGAGGAAGGAGCCGTCGCTCTCGTCCGCCTCCGCTACCACAAAGCGGCCTGCGCCGTTGCGCGCATTACCGCCAAGGCTGCTTACCTCGCCGCCGATGATAACAGTCGGATCAATACCGCTTTCTGCCGCAATGCAAGAAATCATCGCACTGGTAGTAGTTTTTCCATGAGCGCCTGCAACAGCTACGCCGTCGGCAGCATTCATTACCGCAGCCAGCACATCGCTGCGGTGCAGCACGGGAATACCGCGCTTTCTGGCCTCCACCAGCTCCGGATTGTTGGGATGAATCGCTGTAGAAATAACTACAGCCTCGGCATCCTCCACCTGGCTGGCAGCATGGCCCATATAAACCATAGCGCCTTCTTCCGCCAGATGTGCCGACATATGACCGGCATTTAAATCGGAACCGCTTACATCATAGCCGCGCTTAATCAATACATAAGCAATTGCGCTCATGCCGGCGCCGCCGATACCGATAAAATGTATATTATGCAGGTTTGCTAATTTGTTTTCAGCCACTCGAGGCCCTCCCTTATTGTTTAGTCAAGGCCACAGCCTCTTTGGCTATAACCTCTGCAGCCTGCGGTCTGCCAAGCTTTTGGGCCGCCGCATGCATCTGCTGCAATTCCTCTTCATGTACTAATAAATGCTCGATAAACTCCAAAACGGTGTCGCCCGTAAGGTCCTTATCAAGGATAACCTTGGCAGCACCCTGAGCCTCTACCGCTCTGGCATTAAACTCCTGGTGATTTGCCGTAGCATACGGATATGGTACCAAAAGTGACGGCACCCCCTTCGCCATCAGCTCTGCCAGGCCGATTGCACCGGCACGGAATACTGCCAGATCGGCCGCAGCCAACGCTACCGGCATATTATGCAGATAAGGCTTGATAATAATGTTATCTGCCACACCGCCGCGCTTTTTGATTTCCGCCATATAGGCGTCATAATTCACGTCACCGGTCGCATGCAGCACCTGCACCTCGGCTCTGCCGGAAAGCGCCAGTTCTGCTTCCAACATAGCGTTGTTGATGCTGCGAGCACCGCGACTGCCGCCGGAAACAAGAATCGTTTTCTTCGCCGGGTCCAGCCCCAGCTCCTTAACAGCTTCTTCGCGCGTATGCTGCAGAATTTCACTGCGGATAGGATTGCCGGTATATTCCAGCTCTGCCTTGCCGTGAAAATATTTGCCGCCCTCTTTATAACCTAAAAATACTTTGCGCACATAACGTGACAAAATTTTATTGGTTACACCTGGCATCGCGTTCTGCTCCTGAATGCAGCAGGGAATTCCCTTTAACGCTGCCATGAAAACAATCGGTCCGCAGACATAACCGCCGGTACCGATTACCAGATCCGGCTTTTCGTTGCTGATAATCTTGTAGGCATCATATAAGCCGGCAAAAAGCTTTGCCGCGCTGCGCAGAGTATCCAGGCTCAGACTGCGCTTAAAGCCTGCTACCTCAATGAACTGCAGCTTATAGCCGTAACGGGGAATGATATCCTTCTCCAAGCCCTGCTGTGTGCCTACGAAGCTTACCTCCGCCTCAGGCTGCAGCTTTTTTATCTGGTCCGCAATGGTCAGGGCCGGATAAATGTGTCCGCCCGTACCGCCGCCGGAAAGAATTACCTTCACTTAACGTTACCTCCCTCCAGCTCGTGTACCAGCTTTTTAAAATAGTTACCACGTTCCGGATAATTTTTGAACATATCAAAGGACGAGCAGGCCGGGGAAAGCAGCACTACCTGCGGCTTATGTGCCAGCGCATGCGCCTTGGCTACTGCGTCTTCAAAGCTGTCGGCCAGCACAATGTTAGGCACACCGCAGGCAACAGCAGCCTTGTGGAAGCGCTCCTTGGCTGCACCCAGCAGAATCAATGCGTCCGTCTTTTCCTTAACCAGCTCCATCATCGGCTCCAGCGGCGTCAGCTTATCGTGACCGCCTGCCAGCAAAATGATGTGACCGTCCTTAAAGGCCTCCAACGCTTTAATCGCAGAATCGGTGTTGGTAGCCTTGGAATCATTGTAATACGGTACGCCATCAATCGTAGCAACGTATTCAATGCGGTGCTCAATGCTGCGGAAGTTACGCAGCACATCAGCCATATCGCTGATGCTCACACCGGCGAAAAAGCCGCAGGCAATGGCTGCCAGCACGTTTTCTTCATTGTGACCGCCGAACAGATGCAGCTCGCTGATATTGCAGACAGTTTTCTGCTTGCCGTCCCAGCTGATGATAAAATTACCATCCTGCATATAGATGCCCTGCTGCAGTTTTTCCTCACGGCTGAAGTAACACAGGCGGCCTTTAGTTTCCGCACCCCAGGTACGCACGATAGGATCATCGTAATTAAGCACCGTAACCTGCGCCTCACCCTGCTGACGGAAAATATTTTTCTTCGCCTCGCCGTAGGCCTCCATCGTATGATGGCGCTCCAGATGATCCGGAGTCAGGTTCAGCACTACTGCGATATCAGGGCAGAAGCTGCTGACTTTTTCCAGCTGGAAGCTGGAAAGCTCGGCAGCAAGCCAACCATCCTGAGGCAGGCTCTCTACCTCCTTGGACAGTGCCAAACCGATGTTGCCGCCTACTGCAGAAGGCACCGGCAAACGCTTGAGCATCTCACCCACGATAGTAGTGGTAGTGGTTTTGCCGTTAGTACCGGTGATAGCAGCAATGTGACCGCCATACAGCCTGTAGCCAAGCTCAACCTCGCTGATGACCTCCAGTCCGCGCTGCTCTGCGAGCAGCACATTTGCGTTATCGCAGGCAATACCCGGAGAAAGCACCAACACCCCTGCAATATCAAGCAGGCTTTCAAATGCAGCCTGACCGATGGCCAGCCCACCGCCAACGCTCTGCAAAAGCTGCAGCAGCTGCGGCTCTAAAGTGCAGTCCATATCATTATACAAATATACCTGCTGCTTTTTATCTGCCAGCACCTGCGCTGCTCCACGGCCGCTGATGCCTGCGCCGTAAACGATTACAGCATCCTTTTTAGTCATCAAGAAACACCCTCTATTCATAAACATACATAGGCTATAGCCCTTTCACCGCAAAATTTGCGACAAAACGGTTATAGCCGAAGATTTTTTATACAAATGCATTAAGCCACAGACATAAGCCAATGACAGACAATACGCAGCTTACTGCTGTAAACACACGCACAACCTTAACCTCAGGCCAGCCGCCCAGCTCAAAATGATGATGCAGCGGAGACATGCGGAAAATACGCTTACCGCCGCTGAAGCGGAAATAGGTAACCTGAATAATTACCGACAGTGCTTCCGCTACATAGATACCGCCGACAATAACCAGCAGCAGCTCTGTACGTGTCAAAAGCGCTAAAGCGGCAATAGCACCGCCCAAAGCCAAGGAACCGGTATCACCCATAAATACTCTGGCAGGATGACGGTTAAACAGCAAAAAGCCAAGGCAGGCACCGGTCAGGCCCAAAGAAAAACCGCTCAGATCCAACATACCCTGCATGTAAGCAATAAAAGCGAAAACCATGGTAACAGGCAGACTGACAAAGGAAACCAGTCCGTCCAGACCATCTGTCAGATTTACGGCATTGGTTGTGCCAACCAAGAGCAAGAGGGCCAGCACATAATAACCCCAGCCTAAATCAATGACAGCATTGATGCCGGGAACCCACAGCTCCGTATTGCGGATATGCGTTTCGGCGAAATATACATAGGCACCGGCCAGAATGAACTGCAGTAAGAATTTCTGCTTGGCAGTCAGGCCCAGATTACGCTTCATTACAACCTTGATGTAATCATCTATAAAGCCTATGACCGCATGGCCTACTGTCAGCACCAGAGCAATAATTACATGGGGAGTAAAGTTGCCCCACAGCAAAGCAACCAGCAACGCTGCCAGCATCATAAGTCCGCCCATCGTCGGTGTACCGCTTTTCGCCATATGGCTTGCCGGTCCGCACTCGCGGATAGACTGGCCGAACTTCAGCTTATGCAGATAAGGAATCAGCACCGGGCCGATTAAAGCACACACGATAAACGCAGTCACAGGAATTCCGATTAATTTAAACATCTACTAAAATCTCACTCTCTTAAGTTTACTTGAACAGCTCCAGCATTTTGTCAACCTGCATGGAATGGCTGCCCTTAAGCAGGATAATATCACCTGCGGAAGCCATCAGACGCAAAGCATCCGCTGCCTCCTGACGATCAGCGCAATGCTTGCTCTTGCCGCCAAGCTTTGCAGCCTCATCTGCAATATAAGCAGCCTGCGGACCGTAGGTCAGTACAAAATCCACACCGTTTTCTACAGCCCAGCGGCCCACACGACGATGCGCATCCTCGCTGATATCTCCCAGCTCCAGCATATCTGCCAGCACAGCAATAGTGCGGGCCTTGCCGTGCGCTGCCTTCTTGGCCTCCGCCAGAGTTTTCAGCGCAGCCTCCATAGAAGCAGGACTTGCATTATAAGCGTCATTGATAAAGGTAATGTCGCCGATATAAACGATTTCCTGACGGCTGCCTGTCAGACGGGCAGTTGCCAGTGCCTGTGCGCTTGCTGCCATCGGCACACCGTAGCAGAAGGCCCCGGCGATAGCGCTCAGCGCATTATAAACGTTATGCTCGCCGATCAGCTGCAGGCTTACCTTAACTGCTTCGCCCGTAGCCTTGTGAGTGCAGGTAAAGGTGGTGCCTGCACCTGAGGTCACAATATCACTGCCGCGGAAGTCGCAGTTTTCGCCCAGGCCGAAGTAAACAACCTGCGCCTTGGTCTTGCCTGCTGCCGGCAGTACGTATTCGTTATCGCCGTTGAGCACAGCAAAGCCATCCTCCGGCAGATTAAGCACGATTTCGCTTTTGGCCTTGCCGATGTTTTCCATGCTGCCCAAAAGCTCCATGTGGGTTTCGCCCACGTTGGTAATCAAACCGCTGTCAGGCTCGGCAATGCTGCACAGCTCGGCAATCTGGCCCAGCCCGCGCATGCCCATCTCCACAACGGCAATATCGGTATCAGGCTGAATGCTCAGCAAGGTTTTCGGCAGACCGATTTCATTATTGAAGTTGCCCTGAGTTTTGACAACATTATATTTACAGCTCAGGCAGGCAGCCAGCAAATCCTTCGTAGAGGTTTTGCCGTTGGAGCCTGTGATAGCAAAAACCTTCAGGCCCTGCTTCCGCAGACGATAGGCATGCGCAAGCTGCTGATAAGCAAGCAGCGTATCCTCTACCATGAACACAGCAACGCCCGCAGGCAGACCGCTCACCTCATGGGATACAACAACGCCCGCAGCACCCAGCTCCACAGCCTTGGCGCAATAGTCATGGCCGTCAAAATTATCGCCCTTCAGCGCTACGAATAATTCTCCCGGCTTTACCGCACGGGAATCGGTGGTTACGCCGGTAAACTCAAAATCTGCACAAACAGCCTTAGTGGCTGCTAAAACTTCACTGGCCTTCAGCATTTTTTATCACTCCAGTATTCCATTACAACTTCTTTATCATCAAAGTGAATAGTTCTGTCCTTCAAAATCTGGTAATTTTCGTGGCCCTTGCCAGCAATCAGAATAACATCATCGTCAGCAGCCTCTGCCAAAGCATAGCAGATTGCTTCACGTCTGTCGCTCAGACGGGTAACGTGCTTGCCCTCGGGCACATTTTGCAGTGCCGTAAAGATTTCGTCGATAATCAGCTCCGGATCCTCTGTACGCGGATTATCGGAGGTAACAACGATGTTATCAGCCAGCTCCAGTGCCAACGCACCCATCAGCGGACGCTTTTTGTTGTCGCGGTCACCGCCGCAACCGAACACAACCCACAGCTTACCGCGGGTAATGGAGCGTGCGGTTTTCAGCACGTTCTCCAAGCCGTCTGGAGTATGTGCGTAGTCTACAATAACAGTATAAGGCTGTCCTGCCTCAACGAGCTGGAAACGTCCGGGGACGCCGTCAAAGCCGTCAAGTACGGAGCAGATAATATCCTTGTCAATCTTTTCAGCCAGCATTGCACCGATAACGCCCATAACATTATACACGTTGAACTCGCCGGTAATCTTCAGCTCCAAGTCCATTTCGCCCACCGGAGTGTGCAGCAGCAGCTGCATATGCTTAGGTTCTACCGTAAAGCTCAGCGGATAGATGTCATTATCATGGCCTTCGCCGTAGGTCAGCACGTTGGCCTTGGTACGCTCACGGATAATTGCAGAGCTTGCGTCATCCATATTGAATACAGCGTTTTTATTCGGCTTGCTGCCGTCGGTAAGATGCTCAAAGAGCAGGCTCTTGGCATCGCGGTAATTTTCCATGGTTTTATGGAAGTCCAGATGGTCCTGGGTAATATTCGTCAGCACAGCGCAGTCATATTCAATGCCTGCCACACGCTTCAGTGCCAAAGCATGACTGGATACTTCCATTACGCAGTAATCGCAACCGGCACAGCACATAGCGTAAAGTGTTTTCTGCAGGTCAACTACGTCCGGAGTAGTGTTATGAGATTCGGTAATCTCATCGTTAATCATAATATTGATAGTGCCGATCAGGCCAACCTTATAGCCTGCCTTGCGCAAAATCAGACGGATAATATTTGTTGAAGTTGTTTTGCCGTTAGTACCGGTCACACCGATCATTCTCAGCTTGCGTCCCGGATAATCATAAAAATACGGCGTTACCAGCTCCATAGCCTCACGCGTATCAGCAACCTTAATAAGAGTAACACCCTGCGGCACTTCAGCGGGAACGTCCTCCACCAGCGCAGCAACAGCGCCCTTCTCGGCAGCCATCGTCAAAAATTTATGTCCGTCTACAGTTGCACCCTTCAGGCAGATAAAAAGACTGCCGGCTACCACCGCACGGGAATCGGCAGTTACATCAGTAATAACTTTATCAGCACTGCCAATTACCTCAGCCTGCGGCAATAAGGCAAGGAGTGAAGCTAATTGCTTTTCCATTTATTAACCCCCCTGTTTTACGTTCCGCCCCTCATGGAGCAAAGCCGTAAATTACTTCTAGTTTAATTATAGTATAGAATTTAAATTGAAACGGCAGCCAAAAGGCTGCCTCCCAAAACCCATTCAAATTATATCACAATATAAACTGAATGGCTATGTTTATTTGTTATGCACAGCCAAAGAATTGCTGCTTCCGCCAGCCTTAACATAAATATTGCTGCGGGCAACACTCATACCCAAATACTGTTCGGCCAAACCGATAATACGTTCCGGTCCCTTCAGCTGCTCAACCTCGATTTTCAGCTCGTTGTTTTTGGTGATAAGCTGAGCCTCCTGCTGCTGCAGGCTAACCAGCTCATTGCCATATTGCACCATAGCGTTACTGCGTAAAACAACAATAAAATAAGCTGCCATAATAAGTAAAAATGCTTTAAGAATTCTGTTGCGCAGCACTCTTCTCGGATCAGGTCTATGTACTTTTCTGCGGGCAGGCTGCTGAACCTCATATTGCTCGGCAGGCTGCTCCTGCCAAGCATAATTATCGTATTTTCTGGCAAGCATCAAAATCACCCTTCATCAAAACATCAAAATTTATCTCTCAGCTATTATCTGTCAAATTTTAATTGCATAACGCAGGCGCGCACTGCGGCTGCGCGGATTTTCCTCTACCTCTGCCTTAGATGGAACAATGTTGCCTGTTTTGCGCAGCAAAGGCTTTTTACCGCATACGCACACCGGCAGCTGCGGCGGGCAAGTACAGCCCTTGGCAAGCTTGGCAAAGGTCTGTTTAATAATTCTGTCCTCCAGCGAATGGAAGGTAATAACACCGATACGACCACCGCTCTTTAAGCGGTTTACGGCTCTTTCCATCGTATCTGCTAAAATTCCCAGCTCATTGTTTACCTCGATGCGGATAGCCTGAAAGGTACGCTTCGCCGGATGCGGACCGTCAAGTCTTGCTCCCTTGGGAATAGCCTTCTTGATGACATCCACCAGCTCAAAGGTAGTGGTCAACGGCTTTTCCTTACGTGCCGCCACAATAAACTGCGCGATACGCTTGGCCCAGCGTTCCTCACCGTAACGGTGAATAATATCCGCCAGCTCTTCTTCCTTGTAGTGGTTTACAATGTACTCTGCATCCAGACTTGCTTCTTTATTCATGCGCATATCCAAAGGTCCGTCATGCATATATGAGAAACCACGCTCCGGTGTATCCAGTTGATAGCTCGAAACACCAAGGTCAAAAAAGATACCGTCAATTTCATCAATTCCCATGGAATCCAATACCTGGGAAAAATTTTCAAAATTAGACTTGGCAACTGCGGTTTTGCAGGTAAATTTGTTCAGCAAGCGCTCGGAACCAGCAGCAATAGCATCATCATCCTGATCAATGCCAATCAAAAGACCGCCTGCCTCCAGCTGTGCGGCAAACGCACTGCTATGCCCCGCACCGCCCATAGTGCAGTCCACGTAAATACCGTTTTTATCTGTTATCAGAAAGTCCACGCTCTCAGCGAGCAGGATACTTGTATGCTTAAATTCCATAGCCAACACCAATCTTATATTCCTAAGTCAGCAAGCTGCTCTGCAAGCTCACTCACATCATCGGCATTTTCTTCGTTATATTCGTTCCAACGGCCTGCGTCCCAGATTTCGGCTCTGCTGCCTACGCCCACAATCACAGCATCCTTTTCCAGACCGGCGTGACGACGCAGGTTTGCCGGCAGCAGTACTCTGCCCTGCTTGTCGCATTCGCCTTCGCAGGCACCGCCAAAGAGGAAACGGGTAAAATCACGCGCTGTTTTGCGGCTCATCGGCAAGGCTGCCAGCTTCTGTTCCAGCTGATGCCATTGCTCCATGTCGTAAACAAAAAGACAGCCGTCCAGACCTTTGGTAATAATAAACTTACTGCCCAAACTTTCACGCAACTTAGCAGGCATAGCAAGACGACCTTTTGCATCCAGAGTGTGTTCGTATTCACCTAAAAGCATTTTGTCGCCCCCTTTTTACCCACATTACACCACTTTTCTCCATTATATCGTTTATTAGCCGTAAACGCAAGTATTTCACGGCTTAATGTGAAAAAATAATCAAAAAAACGTGAACTCTGTCAAGATGATTTCGCAAAAAATTTTCAGTAATAAATTTGGCTTTTAGAAGCACAGATGATATAATGAATGAGTACGGATTATGTGTACAATTTTTATAAAAAGGAGACTTATACAATGGTTACTAAAGATACCGGCATTATTGAAGCCGTTCAAAACCATCCTGAAATCATGGAGGTTTTCGCTGAATATGGTCTGGGCTGCATCGGCTGCATGGCTGCTCATTTCGAAACCATCGGTCAGGGCGCAGGCGCTCACGGCATTGATGTTGATGCTCTTATCGAAGATATCAATAAGGTTATTGCCGAAGCAGAAGCAAACAAATAAAATAGCAAAGCGGGATAAATACTGCACCGGCATATTTTTACCGCATAGAAAAAATGAGGGAACTATCTCCAGCACAAGTGGGGACGGTTCCCTGTTTTCATAAGGAGGTCTCTGTTATGTTCAAAACTCGTAAGGTTGTAATCGTCGGCGCAGGTCATGTCGGCTCCCATGTTGCTTTAGCGCTCATCCAGTCCGGTGAAGCAGATGATATTGTACTGATTGATATTCTTAAGGAAAAAGCTGCGGCACAGGCACTGGATTTGGACGACTGTGTCAGCGGTGCTCTTTGCGGTCATGACGCAAAAATCCGCGCAGGTGAATACAGCGAGCTCAACGATGCTGATATTCTGGTAATGGCCTTCGGCCGCAGCCGCCGTCCCGGCGAAACACGCCTGGATATGTTTGACGATTCCATCAAGATGGCCAACGAGGTTATCAGCCATCTGAAGCAGGTTGACTTTAAAGGCATTATGATCAGCATTTCCAATCCGGCAGACATTATCTGCGAGCATATCCGTCGCCAGATGAACTGGGAGCCGAATCGTTGCTTCTGCACCGGCACCAGCCTTGAAAGCTACCGCCTGCTGCGCGTGCTCAGCGCCGCTACAGGCTACAGCCGCAAATCTATTCAAGCCTTCTGCATGGGCGAGCATGGTAATTCCAGCTTCGTTGTCTGGTCTGCCATCCGCATCGGCAGCAAGAGCTTTGCCCAGTTGCGCGCTGAACGTCCGGAGCTGGCTGCCCTCAGTCTGGACGATTTGCAGCTGCAGGTTAAAAGAGCCGGCGATATTGAGGTTGACGGCAAGGGCTGCACGGAATTCGGCATTGCCAATGCTGCCTGCATGCTGATTAAGGCTATCTTCCATGACCAAAAACTTATCTGGCCCTGCTCCACCGCACTCAATGGCGAATACGGCCAGAAGAACGTTGCTGCCGGCGTCCCCTGTGTCATCGGCAAGAACGGTATCGAGGAGATTCTTGAACTGAAGCTTACGGAAGAAGAGCAGGCTAAGTTCGCTGCCTCCTGCGACATTCTGCGTGGCTTTTTGGATAGAGCAGGCAGCTTGTAAGCTTCCGCCTTCCCCCCAGCAAAAAACACCGGCATCCGCCGTACTCCAAGTACGGCAGACGTCGGTGTTTTCATGTTTTAGCATATATTAAACTCTTGCAGACTTTAGGCTTAATACTCCCAGCTCAGGCCAACAGCCACCAGCTTGCTGGTATCGTCCCCCAGCTTGCCATAGCCAACAGCAGTATGCAGCAGCAAATCCTTCTGCAGGCTCTTACTGTAGCTCAGCTCCACCTCCTGCAGCCTGCCATCATGCTGCGCCGTCGGCTGCATATCAGCCCAGGTATAGCTCAGTCCCAGCTTGCCACCATCCGCCATATAATGGTTAACCTCCGCATAAACGCGTTTCGCATCTGCGCCCAGCCAGTCTCCTAAAATAGCATCCTTATATGTCCAGCCATTCTTCAGCACCCAATGGCCATACCAGGCGTCATTAGTTTTGGCAGCCTCCACGCGCAAATCCCAGCTGCCGTCCGGCACCAGCTGCGGAAAGTACATGCCAACATTATAAGCATTTTCACAGGGGAAGGCATGCGCCTGATCCTCGCCATACAGCGAAGCATAAACCTGCACGCCCGGGAAGCGGTATTTAAAATCAAGGCCCGCAATATCGTTCCAATTATCCTTTTCAGCATCATCTGCATTATCCCCCAGCAGCCAATGCTTGTTGAACTTCTTGAGCATCGACATACGCTCCAGGCCAATCGTAAACGCATCCGTCGGCATAATATCTACGCGCACACCCACAAGAGCTGCATGATCCTTTTCCAGCGCCGAACCGGAACTTGCAACTCTGTTGCCCTCCAGCCTGCTGGCGAAGACGTTGACATTAGCCTTACCCAAAAACTTCAACGCACCGTTGTCAAAGGTGTGCGGCTCCAGCAAATTCAGTTTAATTGCTGTCTGCGGTGTTGCATTGCTGCCAAAGGCCAGCTGTCCTGCACGCCCTACGCCCCAGGACATCGGCTGCCTGCCGGCAGTAATCCCCCACACGCCCAAATGCGTTTTGGCATAGCCCTCAACAAGGCTGGCATCGCCATGCTCGTCCTTGTCCCAGCTGAAGCGCGGCGTAACGCCTACAGCCAGGTCCTTGCTCAGGCTGCCGCTGATGTGCAGCGTGCCCACAGCGTTAAAGCCATCGCCATAAAGATAGCCATTATTATTGTGGTTCAAAAGCTGCCACTGTGCCTTGGCGTTATTATACTTATACGCAGCACTGTCCTGCTGCAGATAGGAAAGGTCAACGCTCGCACCACGCAGCTTCACATTATTGATTTTCCCTGCACCCTGCAGGTAAGCAATCTCCTCTGACAGTCCCTCGCGCATTGCATCCAGCCTGGTCTGCAGGTATGGCGGCAGCGGCTTGCTCTGGGCAATTGCTTCAGCCTGCAGCACCCATTTGGCCATGTCCAGGCGGCTATAAGGCTTGGTATTGGCAGGCATATCCTGGATATAGCCCATGCCATCCAGCTTATCAAGATAACCGTAATAGCTGCTGTCCAGCGGCACGTCAGCAGTAACCAGCGGGCTGGCGGCGGCACAGCTGCAGCCCAAGGCTGCAGCAATTGCTATAGCACTAAGTAGTTTCTTCATCAGGTAGCATCTCCTATGCTTATAAATTTGTTCATTGCAAGTGTATATTATATCGCTTGCTTATCGAAAACAGTCTACAGTAATATATTGTAGCAAACTATATTCTATGTTTCAAGATTATTTTATATGCTGATGGCTAAACCTGTATATCGCAATATGATCTCGTTTGTGTGTTTTTTCAGAATTTTCACTTGACTTTCGTTGCCCTCTTATTTATACTTAACATATCTTCACATTCACAACAAAATAAGCAGGGCCTACCGGCTCATGTCGGTAGTATTTAGCAGTACCTACGGTATCCGAATTTTCCGGATACTATGTGTACTGCTTTTTTCTTAAGCATCTCATGTTGTATTTTGCTGAAGCAAAGATTATAATTAAAGGAGGAAAACAGTATGCCGTTAATATCTTCTTTTTACGGTATGTACATCAAGATGTATTTTCAAAGAAAAGAACACAACCCACCACATTTTCACGTCATATACGGTGAATACACAGGCGAAATCGAAATCAAATCATTAAAAATGCTAGAAGGAGATTTACCACCTAAAGCACTGGAGCTTGTCAAAGAGTGGGCTGCATTGCACCAAACTGCGCTGATGCATATTTGGGAAACACAGGAATTTATTAAACTACCACCATTAAAATAACAGGAGGTGCTACCATGTTTCATAAAGTTCAAGAAGTAAAAGCAATGCCAGATTTTATTTTAAAGGTTGACTTTATCAATGGTATTTGCAAGTATTATGATGTAAAACCGCTTTGGAAAATATGGCAGCCCTTTAGAGCTTTAGAATATACCAACGGTCTTTTTAACTTGGTTAAGGTTGATGTTGGTGGTTATGGTATCAGTTGGAATGATGAGCTTGATTTGAGCTGTGAGGAACTTTGGGAAAACGGCTACTGACCAGGCTATGGATATTTTAAAAACACCGCCCGAAGAGCACCAGTACTTCAAGGACCTGTTAGCTAAGGAGCAGTAGGCTCCGCCCGCACAAAAAAGCGCCTGTCCCAAAATGATAATACCCATTTTCTGATGCCAGAAAATGCACTAGTTGGATGTCGTTTATATTTTAAGCAATAAAGATTTTGACCAGGACCGCTATGCGGTCCTGATTTTTTTGTATACGTAAGATTGGGAGCTTATGGTAGTACACAAAAACTTCAGCATCTACAGTAGCAATTGTACAGCTGATTTATTTTTGTTATTTTTCTGAATCTTCACTTGACTTTCGTTGCCCTCTTATTTATACTTAACATAGCTTCACATTCACAACAAAATAAGCAGGGCCTACCGGCTCATGTCGGTAGTATTTAGCAGTACCTACGGTATCCGAATTTTCCGGATGCTATGTGTACTGCTTTTTTTCTTAAGCACCCCATGTTGTATTTTGCTGAAGCAAATATTATAATTAAAGGAGGAAACTATGACCAAAAAACTATCCAAAAGCAGTCTTTTTCTGACACAGGAAGAGCTGCAAAAGCACATCTTGGGCATGACCTTGTTCAACGACCTGCTTGCCAGAGCTGTTTTAGAGGACAAAGAGGCCTGCGAGCATATCCTGCGTGTTCTGACCGGTATCAAAACACTGGTAATCAAAAAGAACAAAACGCAGTTTGTCATCAGCAAGCTCTCCTCGCACAACATCATCATGGATGTACTCGCTGAGGATGCCAACAACAAGCTTTATGAAATTGAAATTCAGAAGGCAGATGGCGGCATTGCACACGAAAAGAGGATGCTTTATTACGCATCAACTATCATCAATGAATACTTTTTTAAGGGTGACCAGACTTATGCATCTGTACCCGAGCTGCACATTTTTTATATTAGCCAGACAGATATCTGGAAGCTCGGCAAAACCTGCTACCCAATCTTAAAATTTTTAGGCGATACCAATACACCCTACAATGACGGACTGCATATGTGCTATATCAACGCAGAGGTTGACGATAACAGCAGTATTGCTCAGCTTATGCAATATTTTGCTACCGCCGACGCAGGTGATTTTAGCCAGGGAAAGCTTTCACAATGTATCAACAATCTCAAAACCACAAAGGAGGGACTCGCAACTATGGATAATTTCAGCAAGCAAATTTATGAGGCTGGCATTAATGACGGAAGAGCTGAAGGCAAGGCTGAAGGTTTAGCTGAAGGCAAAGCTGTAGGCATTTCAGAAGCTACTATTCGTTTTATAAAGAACACTATGCTCAGCGACAGCTGTTCTGTTGACCAAGCTATGGTAAAGTTGCATATTCCACCAGAAGAGCACCAGTACTTCAAGGACCTGTTAGCTAAGGAGCAGTAAACTCTGCCTTTGCAAAAAGCGCCTGCCATTTGGCAAGCGCTTTTTCTATTGCACGATATTCGAGTATAATTCTCAAATATTAAAGCGATCAAAAACACCGGCATCTGCCGTACCCTCGGTACGGCGGACGTCGGTGTTTCACTTTATTCCATATTAGTCTCTTCTGAACAAATCTCTGGTATATACCTTTTCCTGCACATCATCCAGGCATCTGTCATAGCGGTTAGCAATAATCGCCTGGCTTTCAGCCTTGAACTTCTCGAGGTCGTTTACCACAACGCTGCCAAAGAAGGTGCTGCCATCCTCCAGCGTAGGTTCGTAAACAATAACCTTCGCACCCTTGGCCTTAATGCGCTTCATTACTCCCTGAATACTGCTCTGGCGGAAGTTGTCGGAGTTGGATTTCATGGTCAGGCGGTATACGCCGATTACAGGCTCTTTGCCTTCCTTCTGTGCATCATATTCAGCATTAGCTTCATAGCCACCGGCAATTTCCAGCACACGCTCAGCGATGAAGTCTTTACGCGTTCTGTTGCTTTCAACAATCGCTTCGATGATGTTTTCCGGTACGTCTGCATAGTTCGCCAGCAGCTGCTTGGTGTCCTTAGGCAGGCAGTAACCGCCATAACCAAAGCTGGGATTATTGTAATGGCTGCCAATACGCGGATCAAGGCAAACGCCGTTGATAATCTGCTGGGTGTCTAGTCCCTTCATTTCTGCATATGTATCCAGCTCGTTGAAATAGGAAACGCGCAGTGCCAGATAAGTGTTGCTGAACAGCTTAACAGCCTCTGCCTCAGTGAAGCCCATGAATAAGGTGTCAATGTTCTCTTTAATTGCGCCCTCCTGCAGCAGGCCGGCAAAGGTATGCGCAGCCTTCACCAGGCGCTCGTCCTCCAGGTCGGTGCCCACGATAATGCGGCTCGGATACAGGTTATCGTACAGCGCCTTGCTTTCACGCAAAAATTCCGGGCTGAAGATGATGTTCTTGCTGCCTGTTTTTTCACGGATGCTCTTGGTGTAGCCAACGGGAATGGTGGATTTGATTACCATAATCGCATTGGGGTTGTACTGCATAACCAGCTTGATTACTGTTTCTACAGCGCTGGTGTCGAAAAAGTTCTTTTTGCTATCGTAGTTGGTCGGTGCAGCGATAATAACAAATTCTGCGTCTTTATAAGCCATTTCTGCATCCAGCGTAGCAACAAGTTTGAGGTCCTTTTCAGCCAGATATTTTTCAATATAATCATCCTGAATCGGGGATTTTTTGTTGTTGATCAGTTCAACCTTCTCCGGGATAATATCAACGGCCTTTACTTCATTGTGCTGCGCAAGCAGCGTAGCCAGGGAAAGTCCAACGTAACCGGTACCAGCAACGGCAATTTTCATGTTCATCATACTCCTTTATTTATATAATCAGCAGTTATAAAATTTCTTGTACCATTCAGCAAATTTGCGCAGACCTTCGCGCAGCGGTGTGCTCGGTTTAAAGCCAAAGTCGCGCTCCAGCGGTGTTGTGTCTGCATAGGTTACAGGCACATCACCCGGCTGCATGGGTACAAGCTTTTTGTGTGCTTCAAAGTCATAATCAGCAGGCAGTACTCCTGCGCGCAGCAGCTCTTCCTGCAGGATGGTCACGAAGTCCAGCAGATTTTCGGGATGGCTGTTGCCAATGTTATATACCTTATACGGCGGCAGCGGCAGTCCGTCCTCGCCCACCTTACGCTCAGGCGGTGCCTGCATTACTCGCTTTACGCCTTCTACGATGTCGTCTACGTAGGTGAAGTCTCGCTTGCAATTACCGTAGTTAAAGATTTCAATGGTTTTGCCAGCCAACAGCTTATTGGTAAAGCCAAAGTACGCCATGTCCGGGCGGCCTGCAGGACCATATACGGTGAAGAAGCGCAGTCCGGTTGAGGGAATGTTGTACAGCTTGCTGTAGGCATGTGCCAGCAGCTCGTTGGATTTTTTGGTGGCAGCGTACAGCGATACAGGGTTATCTACCTTGTCATCGGTGGAATACGGCACTTTTTTGTTGGAGCCATATACGCTGGAGCTGGAAGCATATACAAGATGCTCTACGCCCTTAGCGCCGTTGTCATAGGAGTGACGGCAGGCTTCCAGAATGTTGTAAAAGCCAATAAGGTTACTTTCGATGTAGGCATCCGGGTTGGTGATGGAATAGCGCACGCCTGCCTGTGCTGCCAGGTTTACTACTATTTCAGGCTTGTAGTCGGCAAAGATTTTGTCGATGAGTGCTTTGTCAGCCAGGTTGCCTTTGATGAAGGTCCACTGGGAGTCGTTGTGCTCGGCAGCGCTGGCAGCAATCTGCTCCAGACGGTATTCCTTGATGGATACGTCGTAGTAGTCGTTCATGTTGTCCAGACCGATGATTTGCACCGGTGACATGGAGCGCAAAAGCTCCAGGACCAGGTTGCTGCCAATGAAGCCGGCGGCACCGGTTACTAAAATTGTTTGCATGATATACAATCTCCTTTTGCTAATACAACAGTATGTTTATCTATTGCTTGTATTTCATTAATAAATTTTATATTATCTACATTCAAGAATCAGTACTTACACATAAAAAGCTGTCCTTTTCTATTCCCATCGTAAAAAAACTCTATTTTAATTTCTGCTTTATCTAAATTAATCTCATAGTAAATCCCCAAAATATACTCATAACTGCCAAAAGAAGTATTGGTATTCAGCTTGGTTAAATGCTTTAATCTAGCCTTATCATCATCTTTCTCTTCCTGACTTGCAATACTCTTTTTCATTTCAAGTGCTATTAAGTTGTCAAGACCTACTTCACCACGACTATGAACTATAATATCTGTGAAAATACGCTTTGAATAAACTCCATCATCACTTTTGCAACTTATACGTTTAACATTGTCTTCATCTCTATTGAATTCAATATCAGCATAATACTTCTTTAAATTCTTCTTCTCCAATTGCTTATTAAGCTCATACATCAAAGCACCACACAAGCAGCGTTCAGATATCTTGCGCCTAATCAAAATCACATGATTTTCTAAGAACGCTCTATTAGCTTCCAAAAACATCGCTTTTAAGTTTTCAAAACCATTTTCGTCTTTAGTTATTTCCATGGTCTTTTTCCTCATTAGCGCCAGTCTTATCTGGTTATCTCTTTATCATATCAATCCTTCAAACACTCCATCTCTAGGGGCATTCTTTTCACATTCACTTATCCATTTACCTAATTTGTTAATAGCTACTTGAACCTTTGCTTTAGTCAAGCCTTCTTCTGCTGCTTTATTCCAAAGCCACTCAAAAAAAATATTTATCTGTTTAGTATAGCAAACACTATCATTATCTAATAAATGGTTTAATTCCGGACTCATGGATTTATTACTTGAGTACGAATCACTAAGTACTCTAATATCCCATCCTTTTTCTGTCCTTGTAATTTTATAATGCTCAATATATTGCCAGCGTTTTGTAAAAAACTTTAATGTAAATGTCTTGCCTATAGTTTTATCTTTGTGATCATCATTAGCATGAACATCATCTATAAATGCCAGCAAATCCTGAACCGGATGTACGTGCCTATAAAAGCGCACATCATCAGGTGTACACCTTCGGTTTTCAATCATATACTTATGATGCTTAGGCTCATGACCGCTGTCTTTTAAAGACATATGTAATTCATGAGCTTTTCTAGCCATTTCGTCATAAAGCCTACTAGCATCATCACCAGAAAGTAACTTTTAGTCACTTTCTATGTATTGCCAAATTTGGTTATGGAGGATTTCAAGTTCAGATTTAAGCTTTGTTTGAGATTCCGTTAATTTTAATTTTTTAGGCATAATTACATCTCCAACTCGTATATCTATGTTGGATTTTTATTTTGCATAGTCAATATATTGCAATATACGTAATATATCAACCATACTATTTCTGCAAGACACTCTCATATTCCATAAATTCTACAAGGCGGAATTCATCTAATAACCATGAAAGTGTGTACTTTCATTATATCACTACAATATTTCTTTTACAATCAAACTAGCATAGGTATTATTTAATCCTAATATGCCTTGCTCAATGATTGAATGACTCCTAAAGTATTAGGACAAAAGCCTCCAATAACGACTGCTGCTATCTATTACCTTCCGTTATATATTTTATATTGATGGTTCATGTACGCACATCACAACCATATTATTTAGCGCCTGCCATTTGGCAAGCGCTTTTTCTATTGCACGATATTCGAGTATATATTTGCTCTTCTTACTCTTTTCTCCAGACCATCTTATTAACCACACCTGTGTAGCTTTGGATAATCTTCACAACCTTAGTAGATACATTCTCATCTACATAATCAGGCACCGGCAGTCCGTCATCGCCATCAAGGTTCATATGCACTGCTGTGTCTACAGCCTGCAGCAGGCTTTTTTCGTCAATGCCTGCAAGCACAAAGCAGCCCTTGTCCAGCGCTTCCGGGCGCTCCGTAGAGGTACGGATGCACACAGCCGGGAAGGGATGTCCCACGCTCGTGAAGAAGCTGCTTTCCTCCGGCAGTGTACCGGAATCAGATACTACAGCAAAGGCGTTCATCTGCAGGCAGTTGTAATCATGGAAGCCTAATGGCTCATGCTGAATTACGCGCTTGTCCAGTTCAAAGCCGCTGGCTGCCAGACGGTTGCGGGAACGCGGATGGCAGGAGTACAGAATCGGCATATCATATTTTTCCGCCATTTTGTTGATAGCGGTGAACAGCGAGGTAAAGTTCTTTTCTGTATCGATATTTTCCTCACGATGTGCGGAAAGCAAAATGTATTTACCCTTTTCCAATCCCAGACGTGCATGGATATCAGATGCTTCAATCTTCGCCAGATTCATATGCAGCACCTCAGCCATTGGGGAGCCGGTAACATAGGTACGCTCCTTCGGCAAGCCTGTGTCTGCCAGATAACGACGCGCGTGCTCAGAATAGGCCATGTTTACATCGGAGATGATATCTACAATGCGGCGGTTTGTTTCCTCCGGCAGGCACTCATCCTTGCAGCGGTTGCCTGCTTCCATATGGAAAATGGGGATATGCAAACGCTTAGCACCGATAACGGAAAGGCAGCTGTTGGTGTCGCCCAAAACAAGCACAGCGTCCGGTCTAATTGCTACCATCAGCTTGTAGGATTCAGCGATAATATTACCCATAGTCTCGCCCAAATCACTGCCTACAGCGTTCAGATACACTTCAGGATCTGCCAGCTCCAAATCATGGAAGAAGACGCCGTTCAGTGTATAATCATAATTTTGTCCTGTATGTGTCAGAATTACATCAAAATATTTGCGTGTTTTTTTTATAACTGCAGCCAGACGAATGATTTCCGGTCTGGTGCCTACGAAAATCAAAAGCTTTAGCTTGCCGTTATTTTGGAAGCTTACCTTGCTATAATCACTCATGCTTTACCTCTACTTTCTCGCCAAAGGTATCAGGATGCTGCGGATCAAACTGTTCGTTGGCCCACATTACTGTTACCAGGTTTTCTGTCTGTGACAGGTTGATGATGTTGTGCGTATAGCCAGGCAGCATTTGTACTGCCTGTATCTTGTCACCGCTGACTTCATATTCACGGATTTCGTCCGAACCGATGCGGCGCTCCTGAATCAGGCCATGGCCTGCTACTACTATGAAGAATTCCCACTTGGAGTTGTGCCAGTGCTCGCCCTTGGTAATCCCCGGTTTGGAGATGTTGACGGAAAACTGGCCGCAGCTCAGTGTTTTTAAAAGCTCAGTAAAGCTGCCGCGCTCGTCCTTGTTCATCTTCAGGTCGAAGATGGTCTTTTCTGCCGGCAGGTAGGAAAGATAGGTGGAATACAGCTTTTTGGCGAAGCTGTTGTAGGGAATTTCCGGCATAACGAGGCTTTGCGGCTGTGCCTTGAACAAATCCAGCAGTTCAACTATCTCGCCTAGCGTTACCTTGTGCGTTGTCGGCGCATAGCAATAGCGTCCATCTGCTGCTGCCTGCGCTGCAAGACCATCATAATTACAGCGATGTGCTTTACCTTCCAGTGCGTCCAGCATTTCTTCTACCAAATCGTCGATATATAAAAGCTCCAGCTCTACATTGGGATCGTTGACCTGAATCGGCAGGTCGTTGGCGATGTTGTTGCAGAAGGTGGCAATTACAGAGTTATAGTTTGGTCTGCACCATTTGCCAAAAAGATTGGGGAAGCGGTATACAAGCACCTGCGCCCCTGTTTCCCCGGCATAGGCAAAGAACAGCTCCTCGCCTGCCAGCTTGGATTTACCATAGTCGGATTCACCGTAGCGTCCTATGAGTGTTGCCTGAATCGAGCTTGCCAGCATTACCGGGCAGGTATTTCCATGCTTTTTCAGAGTATCCAGCAGGATGGAAGCAAAGCCAAAGTTTCCCTGCATAAATTCGCTTTGGTCCTTGGGACGATTTACGCCAGCCAGGTTAAAGACAAAATCTGCCTGTGCGCAGTATGTGTCCAGCTCCTGCTGTGTGGAGGTAATATCATATTCATAAATTTCATCTATCTGCAGTGCAGGACGTGTACGGTTTTTGCCCTGCTGAATGTTTTTGAGGTTGGCTACAAGGTTTTGCCCAACAAAGCCTTTAGCACCTGTTACAAGTATTTTCATTTGCCTGACCCCCGCTTAATAATGACGAATACCCTTAAGCTCTTCTTGTACGTAGTCGGTAGTAAGAATCTTTTTCACGGTACCGGCCACATCCAGACGTGTAGTGTTGTGGCTGGTGTAAGATTCATCTGCCATGGTGTGTACCTGGCCCTTGACTACGAATTTATCATAGTTCAGGTCGCGGCTGTCTGCTGCTACGCGGAAGTAGTTACCCATATCTTCACTGCGCAGGCGTTCTTCGCGAGTCATCAGTGTTTCGTACAGCTTTTCACCGTGGCGTGTACCGATGATGTTGGTGCCAGTGTCACCAAACAATTCCTGTACTGCCTTGGCCAAGTCACCAATGGTAGATGCATCTGCCTTTTGGATAAAAAGGTCGCCGGGGTTGGCATGTTCAAAGGCAAATTTTACCAGGTCTACTGCTTCATCAAGGTTCATCAGGAAGCGTGTCATATCAGGATCAGTGATGGTAATAGGGTTGCCTGCATGAATCTGGTCAATGAACAGAGGAATAACGCTGCCGCGGCTACACATTACGTTGCCATAGCGGGTACAGCAGATTACAGTGCCGCCACGCTCAGCAGCTACGCGGGCGTTGGCGTAGATTACGTGCTCCATCATGGCCTTGGAAATGCCCATGGCGTTGATGGGATAAGCAGCTTTATCGGTGGAAAGGCAGACTACACGTTTTACGCCAGCTTCGATGGCTGCATGCAGCATGTTGTCAGTGCCTTCTACGTTGGTTTTTACGGCCTGCATGGGGAAAAATTCACAGCTTGGTACCTGTTTGAGTGCTGCTGCATGGAAGATGTAGTCAACACCGGGCATAGCATCGCGGATGCTGCGGTAGTCGCGCACGTCGCCTACGTAAAATCTTACTTTTTTTGCTGTATCGGGATGCGTTGCCTGCAGGCTGTGACGCATATCGTCCTGTTTCTTTTCATCACGGGAGAAGATGCGGATTTCGCCAATATCGGTCTCCAGAAAATGCTTCAGCACCGTGTTGCCAAAGGAACCGGTGCCACCAGTAATCATCAATGTTGCTCCAGAAAATGCGGTCATGTATGAACCCTCCTAGTTTTTATCTTTTCTCTTTTTTACTCACAGCGTTGTCCCATTGGGAATATCGCTGTCATCTGCTACGTTTACGTTGTTGCTGATGCTTACATTGCTGCCTATACGTACTCGCTTGCCTACATGTGCCAGCGCGCGTACTACAGAGTTGGTGTAAATCAGCGCATAATCATCTACAAAGGCGTCATTGTGTACCTCTACACCGGGGTTCAGCAGCACGCCATCACCAACGCGCCCACCGTTTTGCACTACTACGTTGTTTAAAAGCACGCAGCCGCAGCCTATTTGGGCATGCGGACTGATATAAGCGCTGCTGCAGATAATGTTGGGAAAGCTGTAGCCAAGCGCTTTAGCTTTGCTATAAATGTCTTCACGCAGCTTGTTGTTGCCAATGGTCACTATAAGCTGGTCAAAGCCGGCCTCGTCATGCAGGCGCTGCAAATCGCTGCTGCCGCCTACTACCTCCACACCATCGACTACTGCACCAGCTGCCCGGCCATCGTCGACAAATGCACAGTCAAACTGCCTGCTGGCGTGCTCCAGCGTCACGCGGCCAAAGCCACCGGCGCCTACTATAAGAAGTTTGGATGCCAATAAATCTCACCTCATCAAATGCAAAATTTGCACTCTGTTTTGCAAAGTTAATTTTGTCTCTCGCTTTTAATATCGTTTAGTAAACCAGACACCTTGATGCAACAAAATTTTAATTAAATTATAATTAAAGTATGCACTTGTATGTATCTCTCAGTGATTGGTTTAACGCTTGCTATATACAAAAGTATATAAGTATCTCATCTCTTATACAATAGCCATGCCGTGCTATTGGCAATTTTTTCTAAATTTGTATATCCACTACGCCCTATAATCGTAAGTAACGAAATTTTCACAAAAATTTTCTTTAAACTAACAGCTACTTGTATCGGTGAGTAATTTGTAATTATATTTCCTCTGCTATTAAATATTAAGTTAATGCGAGCCTTTTGTTTATCAAACACATTCCAAAATTGATTTATATCGAATCCTGGATTTTGATCTAATACCAATTTACTCAAATTAAGTAAATTGTTTTTATCTTCCTCACTCATGCCTGCTGGCATAGATTTAGCAAGTGATGACAGCAAACTATTTAGATCAATCTTTCCATAATTACTGTTAATTCCATTTTTTATAAACTCAAACTCTAAATTATTTATAGCCTGTTGTACTAATAAAAGACTTTTTTTCTGTAACTCTTTGGCAAACATTTGTTGTTCTTGTATTTCTAAAGCATAACTATAAAATTGGTTAATAGCTGTAAAGCTATTGCCATCCATGCTATTAACAAAATAATGCTTATATTTATTCCAATAATTGGTTTCCAAAATAGGTACCGATTCATAAAAAGACACTGAATCAATACCACCTTCAGTTATATATCCTGAAATCTCTCTTATTCTTTCTGTTAATTCATTTATTTGTAATACTATTAAAGAAGCAGCTTCTTTTCTCTTTTGACCTTCTTGTAAATAATAGACTAAAAGAGCAACCAACCCAACTAATGTAGGCAATATTTGAGGCCATTTTTCAATAAATTTTTCTACCATTGTATTCTACCTCACTATACAAGTACTCAAAGCGCACTACAAACTATAAAATATTAAACATGCTTGTGAATAATTGCTACCTAAACTGTCCCCTTTGTCAAGGACATTTTGAATTAGTGTAGTGCCTGTTTTTTTAGACAAGCGCTTTTTCAATCTTACTCTACAATCCCCTTCAGATATTCCAAAAACTTGTCCTTCAGGTCCGGTCTGCGCAGCGCATATTCTACCGTCGCTTCCAGATATCCTTGCTTGTCGCCCACGTCATAGCGACGGCCAACAAAGTCACACGCATACATGGCCTGCTCCTTTGCCAGCACTTTCAACGCATCAGTAAGCTGAATTTCGCCACCACGTCCAGGTTCCGTATGCTCCAGGATGGAGAATATTTCCGGCGTGATTACATAACGTCCCAATACCGCCAAACGACTAGGTGCTTCCTCTACAGCAGGCTTTTCTACCATGTCATTTACTTTATAGATACGCTCTGCATCTGTTGCTTCGCTTGCTACAATGCCATAAGAGGAAACCTTTTCCTGCGGCACTGTTTGGCAGCCAAGCACGCTTGCTCCGGTATTGTTATATACGTCCATAAGCTGCTTTAAGCAGGGATATTCATCGTTATAAACAACGTCATCACCTAAGAGCACTGCAAAGGGTTCATTACCTACGAAGGATTTGGCGCACAGGATAGCGTGTCCCAGTCCTTTGGGTTCCTTTTGGCGGATGTAGTGCAGGTTGATGTTGCCAATGGCTTTGACCATCGCCAGCAGGTCGTCCTTGCCGTGCTCGCGCAGGTTTTGTTCCAGCTCAGGGCTGTAGTCAAAGTGGTCTTCGATGGAGCGTTTGTTGTGACCGGTGATGATCAAAATGTCTTCAATGCCGGAGGCAAGTGCTTCTTCAATGATGTATTGGATTGTGGGTTTGTCTACGATTGGCAGCATTTCCTTGGGGCAGGCTTTGGTTGCGGGCAAAAAGCGGGTGCCTAAGCCTGCAGCAGGGATTACAGCTTTGGTTATTTTTTTCAACTTAAGCAGCTCCATTTCTTTTACAATTACTCTTATATCTATTTTTATTTAAGCAGTTCTTTGCTGCTTGCAATCAGGTCTTCAGCAATTTGTTCTGCCTGCGCTTTGCTTTCACCAATGGCGTAAATGTAGGTCTTTAATTTGGGTTCTGTACCGGAAGGACGCACAATCACTGAGCATTTATCTTCCAGTGTGAATTGCAGCATATTTTCTGCAGGCAGGCCGTTAATGCCTCCTGCATAGTCAAGCACAGAGGTTACTTTTTTGCCTGCAAGCTCCGCCACTCCCTGACGCAGGTTGTTCATTATCTGCTGCATTTTTGCCAGACCGGTGCTGCCATCAAATTCGTAGCTACAGGTTAGGTTTATACTATAGCCATGCTTTTTATACAGTTCTGCCAGCTTTTGCAGGATGCTGATGCCCTGCGTTGCATAGTAGCTATACATTTCACAAATCAGGTAAGCAGCATTTACGCCATCTTTATCGCGTACATAAGTTCCGCTTAAATAACCACAGCTTTCTTCAAAGCCAAATATGTAATTGCCTGCCATGCCTTTTTGTTCTAACAGGCCAATTTGCTCACCAATATATTTGAAGCCTGTCAATACGTTGATGGTTCTTACACCATAGCTTTGGGCAATTTGTTCTGCCATTGCTGTTGTTACAACAGTTTTTATCATGACTGCAGCTTCCGGCAGCTGGTGGTGCTTACTTCTTTGGCTACAGATGTAATCCAAGAGGAGTACACCTACCTGATTGCCTGTCAGAATCTGATACTCGTCGTGCTCGTCTCTTACGGCGATGCCTACGCGGTCGCAATCCGGATCGGTTGCCAGCAAAAGGTCGGCGTTGTTTGCTCTAGCGTATTCTATACCGAATTTCAGCGCTTCCGCAAGCTCCGGATTGGGATATGGGCAGGTTGGGAAGTTGCCATCCGGTAATTTCTGTTCCGGTACTATTTTGATGTTGGTGTAGCCTGCTTCTGCCAATATTTGGGTAACTGGCTTTAGTCCTGTGCCGTTCAACGGTGTATATACTATTGCAGCGTCCTTTTGCACTTCTTCGCCAAACAATACGGATTGCTGCTTTACTTCTTTTAGGAAGGCATTATAGACAGCATCATCTATATAGCTGATTTGTTTGCTGGCAAGTGCGGTTTGAAAGTCTGCTTTTTTTACGTCTTTAAAGATATCCAGCTTATTGATTTCTGCAAGGATGCTGTTGGCTGCTTCTGTAGTTATCTGGCAACCATCTGCGCCATATACCTTGTAGCCATTGTATTTTGCAGGATTGTGCGATGCTGTTATCATGATGCCTGCAGCGGCCTTTAAATAACGTGTAGCAAAGGATACTGTCGGTACTGGCATCAGCTCAGGCCAGATATGAACCTTGATACCGTTAGCTGCGAAGACTGCTGCTGTTATTTCAGCAAATTTGCGACTGTTGTTTCTGCTGTCATAGCCTATTACAACTGCGGGCTGCGCCTGATTATGCTTCAGGTAGTTTGCTACGCCTTGCGATGCTCTGGCAACGATATAGCTGTTCATGCGGTTGGTACCAGCCCCCATTACACCACGCAGTCCGGCGGTGCCAAAGGCAAGCTCACAGTAGAAAGCGTCTTCTATTTGTGCTTTGTTATTTTGCATTGCAACAAGCTCTTGATGAAGTTTTTTGTTATCCGCAGTATGCTGCAGCCAAATGTTGTATTCTTCGTTTATGTTCAATTGCCATTCAGCTCCTTTTGGTGATATCTTCATAGCTCAAAGTATTTTCTTCTACTATTTCTCCATCTTTATAAAACTCAATAAAAATTCGCTTTTTCCCGAAATCAATCTCGTAGTAAATTCCTAATAGATATTCATAACTATGATGGCTTTCCTGGTAATTTAGGGTTGTCATCTTCTTAAGTCTATTCCTATCATTTTCCTTATCTTGCTGATTGGCACTACTCTTTTTCATTTCAAGAACGAGTAAATTATCAAGATTCTCTTTGCCACGACTATGCACTATAATATCCGGCAAAATATTACTAACAAAGCCATCGTCATTATGTAACTGCTTAATTCTCTTTTTATTCCTATTGAATTCAACATCAGCATAATAGTTATTACAATCGTTTTTCTCCAATTGCTTATTAAGTTCGTGCATTAAAGCACCACACAAGCAGCGTTCAGATATATCTTCATATAGCAAGTCTAAATCTTTTTCAATAAATGCTCTGTTGGCTTCCCAAAAGAGGTCTTTTAATTTCTGATAATTAGTTATGTCCATTAGCTTATTCCTCAATACTAAGGTTAAACTTAACTGTAAAATTTTTTGACGAGTATATCACTCGCTTTACGCTTATCATATTTGCAAGTAGCCTTAAGAAAGTACATAATGTCTTTTTACACTTTCCTATTAATATATCCTTCTGTTGCATTCTCCTTATGCTTGATAATACAAGGATTACCAAACACAATCGAATGACTAGGTACATCGCAGTTCACATAACTATTAGGCGCAATCAAAACATCATCACCAATAGTTACGTTGCCAACAATAGCAGCGTTTATACCTATCCAAACCTCATTACCAATAGCAGGAGCTCCTTGTCTCCCCCCCCGATTGCTTTGTCCAACGAGCACGCCACGATGAATGTTGATATTTTTTCCTAAAATAGCATTCGGATTGATGGTGATGTCATAAGCATGGCCTATATATAATCCTGCACCAATCTGTGTTACTCTAGATATTTCTACATGGCGTATTTCCTTTAATATTCTAAAGATTACTTTGTAAATAAACTGTAATGGAAAAAAGCTAGTACACTGAACCTTTCTAAAATACTTTTGAAAAGCAGGCATGTCTGAAGCTTTTGGATAACGCATATAGTCTTGTTTTAAAATATTTTTAGGCACTGTATTCCGCCTCTCTTTTTAATTAATCAAAAAAACTGTACTTTTGGCGTACAACTCTCAATAATTCAGATTTCATATCCTTTTTGTATGCTTCCATATCCAACGGAAGTCTATTTTTCTTACATTTATCTGCAAAATCCTTTGTTGTACAAATAAAACGAGCTGGTACTCCTCCCCAAACTTCTCCAGGCGGAATAGAACGTGTTACCAAACTTCCTGCACCAACAATAGAATTAGTACCAATTTCTACACCTGAAAGTATCGTTGCTCGCATACCGATAAAACAATTATCATGAATAACGATAGGTGCAAACTTAAAAACATTCTTATATTCCTCTGTGTCTCGAAATAAAAAAGTTGACGCATCATGAGTGATAAATTTAATATCCGCTGATAAAAGAACATGATTTCCTATTTGAATAAGCCAAGGTTCACTACCCCAACCAGGATTACCAGTAAATCTGCAATCATTACCTACCTTAACTCCTAGTTTCCTTGCATATTCAATTGGATTTCTCCGTGCTAACCTATCGACTATTATTGCTATAATTCCCATAATCACTATCCCCTCCAAAATAATTCAACTTATATATATAATTTATAGATGCTAATTATTGTTTTTCTTTACGTTCTTGCTCTCCTTCAAATAATATATGCCATACAAAACTGTTAAAATAAGAAATACTGCTGCCACTGTATAACGAACAATTCCGTAATCATAAACCGAAATAGCAAAAAGCGAAATTACAAGTGTCACAATTGACATTGCAAGTATTATTTTGTTATCATACACAAAATCTACTTCTGTTATATGCTTCTTGAATTCTCGATTTGCCCAAATCGACAGTAGTACAGCCATAACTACATAGGAAAGTAACGTCGTGTAAGCCGCTGCCATATAACCATACGTCTCAATCATGATATAATTTAATATCACATTAAGTGTAGCCGCAATAGCAGACGAAACCATGATAAGCTTTGTTCTCTTAAGATATACTAAGATATCAGAATATAAATTCGATACAGCAATAAAGTAAACTCCGCCTGCTACAGGTGGCATTATGTAAATGCCTTTATAGTATTCCTCCGTCGCAAGAATGCGTACAATTTCTGGTGCCAAATACACCAGTAAAATAGCAGCCAATGAGTACATACCCAACATTGACATAGAAAGCTTTTTAATTTTGCTTTTAGGGTTTTCCATATTTTGATATAAGTATGGTTCAAACGAAGAATTAATTGCCATCCAAACCATTAGCGAAAGCGAACTAACCGTATACAACGTTCCGTAAATACCAACAGCAGAGTTTCCAACCATTTTACTAATCATCATTCGATCAGAGACGCTTAAAATCTGGGAAGCAATGGAATACCCAATCAATGGTAGACTAAGTTGAAGTGAAAATCTCCAATATTTCGAAGAGTAAAAACAACGCCCTTGCAAAAAAATTGAAAGCCATATAATAAATGCCACTCCATATATTATGAAGTAATTAGCAAAAAGACGAACACTCGCAATATCCGAATATCCTATATTATTTGCATATAATACAGCTGCTACTGCCAAACCAGATGCAAATATAGCTGAAAAAACAGTAACCGTACCTGACAGCTTATATCGGTATTCGAATCTTTGTCTGGATAACCAAAAATCTCTAGCTGGTGCCACTAATAATCCAAAAAGAAGTAATAGCATCAAGTGGGTGGGAAGACCAGTTACATCATTCCAAAAAGTTATGGAAAAAGAATAAACTAACGCTAATCCTATTGCAACAATGGAGGTCAACGAAAGAACAGATGATACATATTGGTCTCGCTCTTTTTCAAACTCACGTAATGCAATAGAAAAACCACCAGATGTTAAAGCCAAGGTTGAAACTACTGTTATCATCGAGTACCAGGAACTATAAAGATTCACCATACCAACCTGATCAGTAGTCATAATTCTAGTAAAAATTGGTGTAGTAATAATAGCCAGTCCCCGTGTAAAAACGGTTGCAAACAAGTACACTATTGCAGATTTAAAACCAGCTGGTATTGAAATTATAATTTTTTTCATTCCCATAGATAAAGGCTATTCCTTCCTTATTTACGAAGTAAAACATAATCATTAAAAATATGATATTGGCGGAAACTACCATAATAAAACATAATAGTACTCTCCAAATGTTCTTGATACCACTTATGATAATTCGGATCAAAACATACAGCGATTTCACCACGTTGTCCGGTAAAAACCAGCATATCATAAAGCTTCTGGAAATAGTAACATGGCTCATATGCTTCATAAACACATTTAAAGCTGTTTCTATCATCTATATCATCAAGCTTACCTACAAAAACGCCTATAGAACTCCTTGAAATTCCACTGAGACTGCTGTCATTTACAGAATTCCTTTCTAATGTGTCATGATCCGACGCATAAATTAGACTGCTATCAGGTGAATCGCTAAGCAACGCACCCATAGTTCTTTGAACAGAGTTCCTTCCTGTATTAATTCTTCTAATAATCAGTTCCTCACTGGCATCAACAATTGAATATGTATCGGCTTTTTTCTGTTGCACATAAAGCAACCAACCATTCGGATAAATCTCTCCTGTCCCAACAATCCAGCCATCTTTTAGAGTATTAATATGGTGAATATGTCTGCATGGTAAAGTTGCTTTATCACTTGAAACCAATTCGTATATTTCGAAGCTGTATTTATCCAACACTTTTATTTTAAATTGGAAGCCATTATGATTCCCATTTTCATCCAATTTTTCTGTTAACATCCAATTTATTGTATTAATTTGTTGGTCTATACAATGAAGCGCAATAATATTGCCTGTTGTAAGTCCATGTGGCTTTTCAGTCACAATTTTTACTGTGTCATTTTTCTCCATGGCAGTTACTTTTCCCGCAGCATACCATTCGAACTTTGTATTTACATTTCCGTCTACTATTTTAGGCAAGCATATCTTTCTCTTATAAACAGTAACATTATTATACGAGCAATCGACATTCTCATCTATTTTTATCTTATTACCAAAATTTGTTCCCCAAACTCCGCTATGTCCCTGCTGAAATGGATATTCACCAGTATCACTAAACTCATACTTGCAGTACCATTGTCTTCCGCCGTCGCTTGTCGCAAAAATACAACTTCTGACTCCTTCTTCAACATTTGAACAGTATGTAGCAACTAAATTCATTTTATCATTTTTAAATCCAGTTCCAATGAATCGAAATGCATTAGATTGTAAAGTACGCGAATATTGGTAAAAGCGTGTACAAAGTTTTTTCTTTCCATCAATAAAAACTTCTTTACTTTTCCCAAAGCCTCCGTTTCCATACAAATCATGAAATCCAAGTTCTGAATTTATACACGGAGAATAAGTATAACAGTGTTCAGGCAACCCAGGATAATAGCATTCACATGCATCTCCATCAACACTATTTGTAGGGTGCTTTCTATCCGGTAAATCCCAAATAACACTTTCTTCAAATCTTATTACATCACCAGGTTTTGAAAAACCATCACAGAATTTTTCGCGTGATGGCTTATTATGATAGATTTGCCCTTTGTCAGTAAAAATACATAACCTAATATCCTTTACATATGTATCTTGTTTTACAACACGTAGATATGGCAGTAAGAGACATTGCATAAAATTACTATTAGGAATTAAATCTGGTAATATTCTATTGCAAAGTTTAATTTTATAATTAATAAATGGTACTCTGGCATTCGGGATATAAATCAAAGTATTCCCTCTTCGCTTTACTACTACATCACCATATGCAGCAACTATGTAATCTCCCTTTATGGGACGTTCAAATACTGCGTATTCTTTGGTATCAATAATCCTTGCATAGCCCAAAAATTTGCGAGAAGCAGTATTTACCGAACATCTAGTTCCTATAAACTTTGCAATATTTTCTTTCGTTAACTTCGCAATATTCCCTTTTGTAAACTTTGCAATACTCATTTCAGTCACCTGTTTTCATTATATTTAAACCATCAATTTTTGGTTTACAATCTTATTTAATACATCGATATATTGAGATCCTAAAAAGAGTCTTTGAGCTGTATTTAGAGCATTTTTTTTCATTCTGTCTATCGTCTGCTGATCCATGTCAAGTATTCTTTCAATGTCCTTGACAATCTCCTCTACCTCATAACTATTAATCTTCACGCCATTTATGCCATCTTGAATAATTACGTCAGCACCACCAACAGCGTTACACAATACAGGAATCCCCAACGAAAGGCTTTCTGAAAGTTTGGTGGAAAAGCCAGCCTTTGCATAACGAAGATTTTCACGAAAAAGAATACTAAAATCAGCCATTTCCACTATTCTAATGCATTTCTGGTGAGGAACTCTTCCGAAAGCGATGATACCCTTTTTTTTAGAATCATTTGTCTGCATTAATCCATTAATTTGTTCTTCTGAAACACCAACAACATCTGCAATTATCCTAATTTGCTCCTTATTTATTGCCTCAGCGGCTTTTAGAAAAGGAAGTAGTAAGTCCTTTTGTGCTGGTGATCCAGCATAAACAAAATGACGAACGCGTGCTTCTGTCGGAATAATCGTTGATTTGATGCAATCCATGATAGGTGGAATTTCAACTACTTGTTTGCAGCCTATAGACTTATAATATGCCGTAAGATACGGACTGATAGAAATTATATAATCCAACTCAATGTCCATCTTACGGATTCTAAAATCTACATTTTTTGCAACAATGTAGTTCCATTTTTTTGAACGAGATAATTCGTACCACTCTGTAACATCCGCACCAACTGTAATTCCCTGTTGATGACAATAATGTACAAGTTTACGAGTTAATCGCTCTTTTTCGTTGTATATTATAACACTATCCGGTTTAACAGAATTAATAGTTTCTTTGATGACATCAAAGTCAACATAGCCAAAGATTATATTTGCCACACTTTTAATTTTCATGCTAGATTGTGCTTTTCTTATATAACGAAATCCATCATATTCTATGTTATCATCTTTTTTTATTGTTGATTGACTCAAGCAGAGGAATACAACTTCGTTTCCACCTTCTCGCAATACCTTAGCAATTTGATATACTCTTATTCCTGCTGCGCTCTCTGGTAAATCAAACCATCCAATATAGAGAACCTTACTCATCCGTGCATCCTCCATTATTATTTAATGACATAACATGCCCCATATAAAGCATAATCATTAGGTGCTTTATATCACAATAAACAACATTAAAGACAGATAATCCTCCCAAAGCCATAAACCAACAAATTATTGGTAATGCTGCAATCAATCGTATATTCCGGTTTTTAACAATTGAAACAAGTGCCATCACTTGCGGAGCAAGCCACTGCAATAGAACTACTACCCCATAATGAAATGCAATAAAAATATATTGATTGTCAATATTAGCAATAAATCCTTGCGCTGAGTCATAATACACAGCTTTTGCACCATTACCAAACATCCAACCCCAAAAAGATGATGCCGATGCTATCTCTATATACTGATGGCTACGACTGTCGCTGCCTAATTTATTGCTAAGAAAAGTTAAGTAAGTTGAAAAATAATTATCCAAAAGTTGTAAAACCAAAAGGCCAGTTATAAGTAATAACGATAATCTAAAGATTTTAGTTCTAATATTATGTTTCGTTGTTCCAAACAAATATATAACAATAGCAACAAGGCAAGATTGAAGAATCCAACTTCTTGAATTGATTATTACAGCAAAAACTATATTAAAGGCAATTAACAGTTGCTGAAATAATCCAATGTCTTCCTTTCGTATAATTCTATCTGTCAGATAAATTATTGAGCACCAAAACAATGCTACATAATAGAAAATCAGCGAGGAATTCCCGACAACTACTGCACCATATCTATTCAAGAGTGACATATATGAATATATTAACAAACAAATATATGCGACTATTAATACAGGTAAACATTTTCTAACAGCATTCCATATTTTGTCATCCATTCCAACAAAAAACGCTAAACTCAACAAATACACAATAGGTGTCGTCGGTGAAGTAAGCGCAGAATAAACGCCATCTTCCAAAAATGATTTTGCAAAATAAAAAGAAATCGTCAAAAAAAGCAAAAAACCATACAAAAAATATTTTTTATTTTTACAAATTTTTTTAACGCCAACAATGAAAACTATCAATAATGCTGAATGTATAAGCAAAAGAAATATTGGTGAGGAAGTATCTCCACGCTCAAAATACATCGCATACTTTTCATTAACCCAAACGGCATCTTTGTATGAATACACTAATGCTGTAAAAAGTGCAGTAATCGCATATATTATACTATCTTTTTTTAGCTTGAACTCCATTATATTTTCCTCTACAGTCCTTTAATAAATTGAGCCATCTATCACAAACGATATTTTTATCTACCCGTGCATAAATTTTCTTTGCACTAGTACCTATCCGCTTTGCCTTTTCGCGATCTTCTAATATAGATATCATTGCTTTTGCCAGTGAACTCAGGTTACCACATTCTACAATAACGCCATTTACACCATCTTTTATTAATTCACGCGCTCCACCTGGAGAACAATCTGTAGAAACACATGGCAAGGCAATAGCCATCGCTTCAATCAAAGCATTAGGAATACCTTCATAATCCGAACTCAATACAAAAAGTGAAGCATCCTTGATATGCTCC
>OJPN01000150.1_pt1 | contig 58427 bp, 52 predicted proteins | sample 1598511 | NCBI WGS metagenome assembly OJPN01 (sample SAMN03922485, study PRJEB24848) | human gut metagenome | isolation source: stool sample | host: Homo sapiens | place: Germany | collected 2011-05
CTTGCATGTGTTAAGCACGCCGCCAGCGTTCATCCTGAGCCAGGATCAAACTCTCAATAAAATGGTATTTAAATGGCCACAGCCAATTAAATCGATCTTATTGAAGCATCCTTGCTTCAAAGAAATTTAACGGTTGTCTTCAAGCGAAAAGCTTGTTTACAACCAAATCCAAATCTGGTGCTTCGTGTTTGTCACGTTGTTTAATTTACAAGGTGCACACCGCTCTCAGCGGCGGGAGTTTATCTTACCACACCGTTTTCGTCTTGTCAAGAACTTTTTTCAGGTTTTTCAACCTTTTTTCGTTCTCTCAGACGCCCCGGCGGGCCGCTCCCTATTTTGCTCGCCGCCTCAGCAGGCGACTCGCTTATTGTAGCACTCCTTGTCCGCTCTGTCAAGAACTTTTTTCAGGAATTTTTCGTCCTGTTTCCGTTCCCTCATTCAGAACCACAATTCAGAAGTGTACTGCCCTCTGTTGAACAGCTTTGATATGTTACCACGCCCATCCCGGATTGTCAAGCACTTTTTTCGACTTTTTCCCGTTTTTCTTTCTGTCCCCTCCAGCCGGACATTCTTCCACAGAATTCTCTCTTGCACAACCACCTCAGTTATGATACCCTCATCTTATCTTAAATTTATATAGGAAAGAGGTCTTTCCCATGCCCATCAAGATCCCTGACTCTCTCCCGGCCACTGCGACGCTGGAGAGCGAGAATATCTTTGTGATGACGGAATACCGGGCCATGCACCAGGACATCCGCCCACTGAACCTGCTGATCCTCAACCTGATGCCCACTAAGATCGTCACGGAAACCCAGCTGCTGCGCAAGCTGTCCAACTCCCCCCTCCAGGTCAAGGTGGAACTGCTCCACACCCTGAGCCACGTCTCCCAGAATACGGACGCCGACCATCTCTCCTCCTTCTACACCACCTTCGACCAGATCAAGGACCGGAAGTTCGACGGCATGATCATCACCGGCGCGCCGGTGGAGAATCTGGACTTCACCGATGTGGACTACTGGGACGAGCTGTGCCAGATCATGGACTGGACCACCACCCATGTCCACTCCACACTGCACATCTGCTGGGGGGCCCAGGCCGGCCTCTTCCACCACTATGGGATCCCGAAGTATAATCTGGGCAAAAAGCTCTTCGGCGTGTTCCCCCACACGGTGGTCCGCACCCAGTCCCCCCTCTTCCGCGGCTTTGACGATGTGTTCTATATTCCTCACTCCCGCTACACCGAAAACCGGCTGGAGGACATCCAGAAGGTCCCGGAGCTTGAACTGCTGGCCATCTCTCAGCAGGCGGGCGTATTCGCCGTCAAGAGTGCGGACAACCGCCGTTTCTTCATCACCGGCCACCCGGAGTACGACCCAGAGACCCTGGCCAACGAGTATTTCCGGGATGTGAACAAGGGCATCGACATCAACATCCCCGACAACTACTTCCCCAACAACGACCCCAAGCAGCCCCCCCTGGTCCGCTGGCGCTCTGCCGCCCAGCTGTTCTACACCAACTGGCTGAATTACTATGTATACCAAACCACCCCCTACGATGTCCGGGACATCTGAGTTTTATGCCGCGGTCTACCGGCTCACGGCCCGTATCCCCCCAGGACAGGCGGCCACCTATGGTCAGCTGGCCTTTCTGGCAGGACACCCCCGGGCCAGCCGCATCGTGGGACAGGCAATGGCCCGCGCCCCGGAGGGCCTGCCCTGTCACCGGGTGGTGTACCGGGACGGGCGGCTGAGCCCTCCGGACATCTTTGGCGGCCCCGGGATCCAGCGGTTCCTGCTGGAGCAGGAGGGCGTCCCGTTTTTGGCCGACGGCCGGGTCGATCTGTCCCGCTGTCTCTGGACCGCCGGGCACGAAGAAGAGAGGAGTTTCTGAATGAACGTCACTTTTGAGATCGTTAAGAATTCACCTGAGATCCGCACCTATATTACCCAGGCCGACGCGTCCCTCACCGCACTGGGCTTTACCGAGCACTCCTTCGCCCATGTGACCAAGTGCGCTGAGGTGGCCGCCCGCATCCTGACCCAGCTGGGATACAGTCCCAAGGAGGTGGAGCTGGCCAAGATCGCCGCCTTCATGCACGACATCGGCAACGTGGTCAACCGCCACGACCACGCCATCAGCGGAGCCACCATGGCCTTCCGCATCCTGGACAAGATGGGGATGGAGCCCGCCGATGTGGCCGCGGTCATCACCGCCATCGGCCATCACGATGACTCCACCGCCTTTCCGGTGAATGCCGTGGCCGCCGCCCTGATTCTGGCGGACAAGACGGATGTGCGCCGCAGCCGGGTCCGCAACAAGGACATGGCTACCTTCGACATTCACGACCGGGTAAACTACTCCGTGGAGCGATCCGAGGTGCTGCTGGATGTGCCCGGCCGCACCGTCACCCTCTCCCTGTCCATCAACACCCAGGTGTGCGCCGTGATGGACTACTTTGAAATTTTCCTCCAGCGGATGCTCCTGTGCCGCCGGGCCGCCGAGGCCCTCAGCCTGAAATTCCGCCTGGAGATCAACGGACAGGTCCTTCTGTGACCCATCCCCACAGCGCCGCCCCCACCCGGCTTGCAACTGCCGGGCGGGGGCGGTTTTTTGTCACTGTTCTGTAACTCGCCTTTCCATCACTTCAAGTATAGTATATGATTATCCACTGCATTCGACACAAAAGAAGCATCCCCTATGAAACGTCTCCCCGGCCAAAACCGGAGGCTCCCGGACCACCGTGGGCTGGAGTGCAGAGATGCGGAGGAGTTTCAGACACTGCCGGACCATCTGGAGGAGAGGCCCACGGACAGGCCATTCTCTCTACCGCCGCGCGGCTGTGCGGCTCCGGCGGCCGCCCTTGACCTGACATAACAGATGACTATTTACTTGACTATTACAATGACTTTACTATGACCTTTTACTATTACCCTTAACGCAGCCCCTAATCGCACGGGAACATACATCTTTTTCCCCCATTTCACCCACAGTCAGGAGGCGATCTTATGAAATCCGTCCCACGCTCCCCCTTCACCACCCCGCTGTCCCGCTCCGCCCGGGAAACCGAGCCGCCTATCCGCAGCATCTTCCAGTGGAAAAAGCAGCGTCCGCCCCTGTGGGCCATGGTCCTCACCGCCGCCCTCATTTTAACCTGCGGCGGGCTGGTGTCCTGTCAGGCGGAGCCCGCCGCGGATGACGGCTCCACCCCGCCCGGGGAGGAGCCGGATGATGCCGGCTATGCCCAGGCCTTTTACCAGATCCTGACCCAGGACGCCCCCTTCCTTGACTCCAACAGCGGCATGACCTGGCATCTCTCCCAGCTCAATGAGATGATCTGGAACGACCCGGGGATGGATGTCCGGGCCGAACAGTTCGCCATCGCCGACCTGGACGCTGACGGTACGCCGGAGGTGGTCATTCTCACCGATCAGCACATCCATTCCGAGCCCATTCTCGTCCTCCGCTGGCAGGACGGCCAGGTGTACTACTACCAGGAAGTGGGCCGGGGGATGCAGAACCTGAAGGCGGACGGCACCTCCGAGTGGTCAGACAGCGCCTTCTGCAACGGCTTTGGCCGGAACCGCTATCAGCCCAGCGAGGACAGCGGCGCCGACATCTGTATGGCGGATATGCTGGGCGAATACGACGGTTTTTCTGAGGAGCCGCAGTACACCCTGAATGGCCGGGAGGTCTCCGTGGAGGAGTATGAGGCCGCCCTGGCCGACCAGCGCGCCAAGCCCGGCGCAGTCTGGTACGAGCTCACCGCCGAGAACGCCGCCTCCGCCCTCGGCGTCTCCTCCCCGGCCACCCGGTAGGGCGGGCACCGGACTCCGGGCCGCATCCTCCCTCGACATACCCCAATTCCTAATTCCTAACTCCTAATTCCTAATTGCTCAAAGGAGGCTCCCAATGAACAAATTCCCCCGCTCCCCCTTCACCACCCCGCTGTCCCGCTCCGCCCGGGAAACCGAGCCGCGTATCCGCGGCATCTTGCTGTGGAAAAAGCAGCGCCCGCCCCTGTTGGCCCCAGTCCTCGCCGCCCTCATTTTGTCCTGCGGCGGGCTGGTGTCCTGTCAGGCGCAGGGCGGGACACCGTCCGACACGCCTGCCGCCCAGAGCGGCGAGGCCTGGAGCACCCAGGCCGTCCTGGACGCCCTGTTCCAGTCCTCTGACGCCTCCATCCTCTCCCCGGACTCCATCCAAGGCGAGCTGCTGGACACCCAGGGCACCTCGGAGGATCTTACCCTGGCCGCCGGGCACTTCTACGACAACCTGGGCCAGTACTCCCTGCTCCTGGGGGTCGTAGGCCGGAACGGGGCGGAGAGCGGCGTCCCCTTTGTCGTACACGGCTCCGGAGGCCGGCCCTGCACCGCCGCCTTTGAGAAGGACGGCAGTCAGTACCTGCTCTACACCGCCACATGGGCCGATCAGGGCTTCTCCGACGGCGAGGCGGGCGTGGTCCGCCTGGTGGATGGCGATTTCACCTGGGTGTGGCCGGTGGAAGGAGACGTCCGGGACTCCCGCTCCCAGGCTTATGAGGACTACCACGACTATTGGGAGGGCAAAAAACCTCTGATGGCCCCCGGCGGGGTGGAGATTTTTACGGAAAACCAGGACTACGGCATCTATGAGGGCTCCCCCGTCCAGTGGGTCCCGGCACAAAACGAGGTCTTTTGGCTTACCGACGAGGAGGATCTGCCCACCGGCGTCTACGATCAGAGCCGGGCGTGGCTGGAGCAGTTCACCCGGGCCGCGCATAACCCCTGGGACGCCCGGAACACCTCCGCCCTGTGGCAGATCGTGTCCCTCGCCCCGGCGGACGGGGAAGGCCGGGACCGGAACGACGCCGGGGAGGCGGTCTATGAGCTGACGGCCCGGGCGGACAACGGGGAGGACCTGTGGTTTGCCGCCTCCCTCCTCTTTGACCACAGCGGGGAGCGCCCCATCCAGGTCCAGCGCTGGAGCATGGGCACAAGGGCCGAGATCGACCGCGGCCAGATGGTGGAGCGCATCACCGCCACCTGCATGGACAACTAGCCCGCCCTTCAGCTGAGGAGCAGGTCCAGGTCCTCCACCCGCAGCCCCGGGTGGAGGGCCAGACCGATGCCGTAGCCGATGACCTTGGCCAGGTCGCTCACCTGGCTGTCGATGTCCTTTGGCGTGACCAGCAGGTCCCGCCCCTCCCCGAGAGGGGGCAGCTCCGCCGTTCCCAGCAGATCGGCGGCCAGGGTGGCCCCGTCCACCACTGTGGGCACCCCCACCGCCAGCACCGGCACCCCCAGGGAGGCCCGGTCCAGCGCCGCCCGGTGGTTGCCAACCCCGGAGCCGGGGGCAATCCCCGTATCGGACAGCTGCACCGTGCGGCACAGCCGTTTCAGGGACCGGGAGGCCAAGGCGTCCACCGCCACCACACAGGCCGGCTCCAGCCGGCGGCACACTGCCTGGACCAGCTCGCCGCTCTCCATCCCTGTGGTGCCCAGCACTCCGGCGGACAGGGCGGCCACCGGGCGAAAGCCCCCGAAGTGCTCTGGACAGCCCTCCACCAGGTGCCGGGTGACCAGGGTGTGGTCATGGACCTTGGGCCCCAAGGCGTCCGGTGTGATGGCCCGGTTGCCCAGCCCCACCACCAGAGCCAGCCCGCCGGCGGGGACCCCCTCCAGCAGCCCGGCCAGCTCCCCGGCCACCGCCCGGGCCGCCCGGCCGAAGGCCCCCTCCTCCCGCCGGGCCAGGCCGTCCAGGGTGAGGGTCACATACCGCCCCACCGGCTTGCCCAGGGCCTCTTCCCCCCGCCGGTCCAAAATGTGCACCGTCTCGGTGGGGAAGCCCTCCCGCTCCCCGGAGGCGGCCTCCACCCCCTCCAGCACTGCGGCCTCCGCCGCCCCCTCCTCCCAGATCTCCTTGGCCTCCAGGGCCAGGTCCGTTCTGCGTCCAAGCATCTGCGCCGCCTCCTGTTCCGCCGGAGCACCCCCCGGCTGTCTTTGGGAATAGTTTCTGCACCCACAGAAGAACTATGCGGCAGGCCGGGCAGGCCTTCGGATCGGGCGGAAAAAATCAGAAATTTTTTCAAAAAAGGAGTTGCTTTTTTTAAGGGCTGATGGTATAATACATATCCGCACAGGGATTCTTGTGTTCTATTTTATTGATTTTAAAAATCGGAGGAGGTGTTTGGTTTGCCGAATATCAAGTCTGCCAAGAAGCGTGTCCTGGTGTCCCAGACCAAGGCCATGCAGAACAAGGCCGCGAAGTCCGCGCTCAAGACCGACATCAAGAAGTTTGAGGCCGCGGTGGCGGAAGGCAACCGCAGCGAGGCCGATGTCGCTTACAAGGTGGCCGTCAAGGCTGTGGACAAGGCTGTTGTCAAGGGGCTGCTGCACAAGAACAATGCCGCCCACAAGAAGAGCAGCATGACCATTAAGCTGAGCAAGCTGGCCTGAGCATTCTGAACCAAGCAAGAGAGAGAAAGCCGTCTGCGTCGCAGGCGGCTTTTTGCTTCTCTCCCCCGGCGCGGCGCGGCCCGCCCCGCCCGGAGGAGCACCGTTGAGAGGAGGCACGCTTCCATGTGGAGATCTCTGCTCCGCCTGCCGCCCGTTGCCTTTGTGTGGGGCGTGGTGGACACCTACAACCGCCTGGGCGTGGCCCGGGCCGCCGCCGCCCTGGCCTATTTCCTGATCCTGACCCTGTTCCCCCTGCTCATGTGCGTCAACTTCTTCATCGGCCTGCTGCCCCTCAGCCCGGAGGACGTCTTTTCCGCCCTGGACTCCATCCTCCCCCGGGAGAGCCTGTCCCTCATTCTGGACTATCTGGACTATGTCTCCGCCATTCCCCAGAGTCAGTCCACCCCCCTGCTGCTGGCCTGCCTGTTCACCATCGGCCTGTCCGCCTCGGCGGGGCTGCGCACCCTGCTCCAGACCATGGACGAGCTGTATCAGGTCCGCCGGATCAACAGCCTGCACCGCCTGGTCCTCAGCGTGTCCCTTTCCCTGCTGTTTCTGCTGACTATCTACCTGTCCATCGTGGTCATCTTCACCGGGGAGTGGTTCTTCCGCCTGCTGGAGTCCCGGCTGCCCCAGGCCCTGCTGGATCTGGTCCCTCTGGTCACACTGTCCCAGCTGTGGGGCTGGCTGCGCTATCTGCTGCTGTTTCTGCTGGTGCTGGTCCTGGTACTGGCCGTCTACCGGCTGGGGACCCCTCTCCCCTTCCGCCGCACCCGCACCCTGTACCTCACCGCCCTGCTGTCCGCCGCCGCCCTGGTAGCCTGCTCCGTGCTGTTCTCCTGGTTCATTGGGATGTCCTCCCGGTACTCCCTGGTTTATGGCTCCCTGGCCTCCCTGATCATCCTGCTGGTGTGGCTCTACTTCTGCGGGAACATCCTGCTGCTGGGGGCGGTGGCCGGACGGGTGTGGGGAACACTCCACACCCCCTCCGGAGACGATTGACGGCGGCGCTTTCTCTGTGCTACAATGGGAAAAACCGCCCAGGCGGTACTGTGTACAGAATGGAAAGGAGCGCATCCCATGAAACAGGTCATCCACACCGAACACGCCCCCGCCGCAATCGGCCCCTACTCCCAGGCTGTCAAGATCGGCGATCTGCTGTTCACCTCCGGCCAGATCCCCGTGGATCCCGCCACCGGAGCCGTCCCCGAGGGAGGCATCCAGGCCCAGGCCCGGCAGTCCCTCAGCAACATCAAGGCCATCCTCAATGCCGCTGGGACCAACATGGGCGCGGTGATCAAAACCACTGTGTTCCTCAGCGATATGAACGACTTCGCCGCCATGAACGAGGTCTACGCCCAGTTCTTCCAGGAGCCCTACCCCGCCCGCTCCGCCGTCCAGGTGGCCCGCCTGCCCAAGGATGTGCTGGTGGAGATCGAGGCCATCGCCCAGCTGTGAGCCCGGTTTTCCCCGGATCTTCCCAAGCCGCAGAAAAATCCTTGATTTTTCTGCCTATGTGTGGTATAATGTTCATTGCGTCCGGGATTTTCCGCCGCATTTTTGATTTTTCGCCTGTCTGGACAGGCCTGAAAGGAACGATATTGATATGAAGTTCGCCCTCACCATCATTCAGCTTCTGTGCGGCCTGGTCCTGATCGCCGTGGTCATGCTCCAGTCCGGCAAGAGTGCGGGCCTGTCCGGCGCCATTGCCGGCGGCGTGGACACCTTCCTGTCCAAGAACAAGGCCAAGACCTGGGACGCCAAGCTGGCCAAGATGACCAAGTGGGTCGCCATCGTGTTTATGGTACTGACCCTGGTCCTGTGCCTGATCTGACCGATTGATAAAAGCCGCCCGGATGCTGTGCATCCAGGCGGCTTTTTCTCACTATGAGCCTCATACCGTGGGCCGTGTCCGCCCCTCCAGGAACCGGGCCAGCGCATCCAGATCCCGGGCCAGAAAGACATGGGGCCAGACGTCGAAGGCCGACGCCGGGGTAGTCCCGTTGAGTACCGCGGCGAACTCCAGCCCCGCCCGCTGGGCGGCCTCGGCGTCCAGCACCGTGTCCCCGCAGTACAGGACCCGCTCTGGGGGCAGCCCCAGCCGGTCCAGGGCCATCTCCAGCCCCTCAGGGTGGGGCTTGTGGTGCTTCACATCGCTGCTGCCAATGACAAAGTCCAGGCAGTCCCCCAGCCCCAGCCGGTCCATGATGTACTCGATGGTCTCCCCCGTCTTGGTGCTGACGATGCCCAGCCGGACGCCCTGGGCCCTCAGCCCCTGAAGCAGCTCCGCCGCCCCCGGGAACAGGAAGGTCTCCTTCCGCTGGCGGGGCTTTGCCACCTCTAAAAAGTAGGCCCGGAACAGGGCCTGCCGCTCCGGGTCCCGGTCCCCGGTGAGCATGGTATACGCATCCTCCAACAGATAGCCGATGGTGCCCCGCACCGTCTCCCGGTCGGGGATGGGGTGTCCCAGCCGCTCAAAGCCATACTGAAAGCCCGCCACGATGGAGTCAGTGGAGTCCCCCAGGGTATAATCAAAGTCAAAGCAAACCGCGGAATAGTGTTTCATAGCCTCTCCCTGCTGGACCGGATCCGGTCCCATGTCATTCCGGACGGTCAAGAGGAACGTCACCCGCGCACCTCCGCCCGTCCGCTGTCCGGTTGATTATAGCATGGGGGAGGAAAAAGGACAAGGGGCGGGAGCGCCGGCTGCGACGCTCCCGCCTGCTTTAACAGATCCCAGGAGCGTTCTCTTTCCGGCAGTTCCTCAAGAATAAAGCGTACACCAGTAGCACAATATGCTCTCATACCACAGTTCAATCGAACATCACCGCATCAGCGAGGTTTTGATTGGCCTGTAATAGTTCTGCGTCTACAATAGACACCGGAGCATTACTCTTCACTCTTTCTGCTCCTGTGAAATCCCATCCGCCGCCAGGAGTTACTTCATTTGTATTCACCATCACTTCCATACCACGATACATGAATCTTAGCCAGCCTTCTGCTGTTATCGTGTCTTCTCCGAAGTACTCATAATCATCGACGCCGATCAAGGCAAAGAAATCTTGAAAGGACATAGCATCTTCCATATCTGTAAAAAGTACGTCCGCCGTTGTAATAAAACCAGCGCATCTCAGCTGGTCCTCACATTCGTTCATGGTCTTTTCAAAATCACCGCTCTGTCCCCCAAAAAAGAAGGACACATATTCCGCCCCCTGTTCCCCAAAACAGGCAGCGGCCGCATCCGGGAATCCATCTAAGCGCACAACAAATTCGCCTTCCGGATGCTCGTTTTTTAATTCACTCAGCGTTTTTCCAATGTCATTCAAAAATTCAGGTGCCTGGCCGCCAGGAGTTACAGGCGCGCAAGCAGAAAACGAGAATGATACAAGCAAAAATATGCTTGCAAGGACTATGTTTCGTTTCATAGCAACCTCCATCCTGGGGTATGATACCGCTAGTTTCTTTCTGAATATAGCATTTATGGGGAATTTCCTGAAGTTAAGATACAGGTCAAACCCATTCTTTCTGTGCGCTCAAGCTGCACCTCACACAACGGCGGAGTCCGGCCCAAGCCCGGTGGCAGCAGTTCTAGTTGGGAAAGGCGGGAACATCTGAAACGACGCTCCTACCTTATTGATTGAAATATTGCAAACAAATATCTATTCACTGCCCTTGATCTCATAAAGCAAAGCAACAATTTTTTCTATTCCTAAAAATATCATACCAATCAAGAATGCTGGAAACCAGTAACCAATCGCATCTGAAAAAACGAAGTGCCAGCCTACGGTATTGGGAGCCGGAGAATATGCCTGACTTCCAGAAGACAATCCGAATAAGAAACCAACTACAAAAACAACGATTGCAAGTTTACCCCAAATTGTTTTAATCAACCTATCCATATAGGATTTCTCCTCCTTTACAGGGGGATAGAGCAACTCGTTTGGATTCGTATTTAGGGTTTCACTAATCTGAACAAGCATATCTAAATCCGGGTATGAATTTCCACGCTCCCAGTTTGAAATTGTTTGACGGATCACCATCAATTTTTCAGCCAATAACTCCTGAGATAAGTTTTCTCTTTTTCTGATCCGCTTTAAGTTGCGGCTAAAATCCGCCAATTTGATCCCCCCTTTTCGTCTGAATTATATCATAACAGGCGATTGCAAACAAGCAAAGATGCTTTGCATAAAAGAAAAGGGCGAAGACACGAATCCTCGATCTTTTCAATCAAAGCACATTTTCAACAGAAATGATCAATCCGAACTACATGACCCACCTGGATCCATGTAGTTCGGATTATGATTGTTTGCAGAGGGTGGTTACAATCGATATTTCTATGCACGAAAAACACCGCGAAGCGGCGGAACCAAATCGCAGCCCGGTACAGCGGTTGTGATTTGGAAAGGAGGCGCAACAAAATGAGTCCGCTCCACACGCAAAAAATTAGAGCAAACGCACAGCGTCTGCTCTAATTGGTCCGAGTGCTGAGATTCGAACTCAGGGCCTCTTGAACCCCATTCAAGCGCGATACCAAACTTCGCCACACCCGGTTATCCTTGCCGCTCAAGGTGTCTCACCCGTACGGCTTATATAGAATACCACAGCTTCCCGAAGAATGCAAGCCTTTTTTTCAATTTTTTCGATTTTATTTTTTGGGGTGGTTTCTTCCGAAAAAGCGGCCCCCTTCTTCTTGTCAACGGGGGTAAACTGTGCTTTAATTGGGGTATCCTAAAATCGGAAGGAAGGTCCCGCTTATGATCGAATACCGCGACGTCCAGGCCGCCCAGGCCAGGATCGCCTCCCACATCATCCGCACGCCCCTGCTCCGTGTCCCCGCCCTGGATGAGGCCCTGGGCTGTCAGGTCTATCTCAAGCACGAGGGCTTCCAGGCCATCGGCGCCTTCAAGATCCGCGGTGCCCTCAACAAGGCCCTCTCCCTGTCGGAGGAGGAGCTGGGCCGCGGCCTGGTGTGCGCCTCCTCGGGCAACCACGCCCAGGGGGTGGCCTACGCCGCCCACAAGCTGGGGGCACAGGCGGTCATCGTCATGCCCACCAACGCCAACCCGGTGAAGCTGGCTGGGGTCCAGCGCTGGGGCGGACAGGTGGAGCTGGTGGGTACGCTCTCCTCCCAGCGGGAGGAACGGGCCGCCCAGCTGGTGCGGGAGCAGGGCATGGTGGAGATCCACCCCTACGCCGATCCATTCGTTGCCGCCGGACAGGGCACCCTCGCCCTGGAGGTCCTGGAGGATCTTCCGGACGCCAGCCTGATCGCAGCTCCCATCGGAGGCGGCGGGCTGATCTCCGGCATCGCCACCGCCGTCAAGGGGGCCGCGCCCCAGGTACGCACTGTGGGAGTGGAGCCGGCAGGCGCGCCCCGGTACACCAGAAGCCGGGCGGAGGGCCGCCCCGTCCAGCTGGAGTCCGTCCAGACCATCGCCGACGGCACCCGCACCGACCACGCCAACCCGGACAACTTCGCCGTCATCCAGGCCCGGGTGGACGAGCTGTATACCGTGGAGGACCGCTGGATCGAGGAGGCCATGCGCCTTCTGATGACCGCCGCCAAGGTGGTGGCCGAGCCCTCCTCCGTCCTCCCCGTGGCCGCCGCCCTGTGCGGCGCGCTCCCTGTCCGGCCGGAGGACAAGGCGGTGTTCGTCCTGTCCGGCGGCAACGCCGATCCGGCTCTGTTGGCCCGGCTGCTGGCCTGACGGCGCTCCGCTCTGTGACCTTGTCACAGAAAGCGCGGCGTTCCTGTGCTATGCTGAACATACCAAGCAAGGGAGAGGAGGCGCAGCGGGATGCGCTATGACATCATCGTTCTGGGGGGAGGCCCCGCAGGCCTGTCCGCGGCGGTGGCCGCCCGGGGCCGGAACAAAAGCGTGCTGGTGGTGGGGAACCGCTGGCAGGACAGCCCCCTGGCCCGGGCCGAGCGGGTGGACAACTACCTGGGCCTGCCCGGCGTCACCGGCATGGAGCTTTTGGAGCAGTTCCGCCGGCACGCGGAGGAGCTGGGCGCCGACTTTGTCCTGGGCCGCGTCATCTCTCTGATGGCCTGGAACGGTTTTCATCTGACGGTGGGCAGCGAACTCTATGAGGGCGAGACCCTGGTCCTGGCCCCCGGCGTGGTCCGCCAGGCCAAATACCCCGGCGAGGCGGAGTACCTGGGCCGCGGGGTGAGCTACTGCGCCACCTGCGACGGGATGCTCTACCGGGGCAAGCCGGTGGCCGTGGTGGGCCGCAGCGGAGACGCCCCCCGGGAGGCCGCCTATCTGAAAAGCCTGGGCTGCCAGGTGGTCTATGTGGCCCCCAAACGCCCCACAGCCCTGGAGCCGGACATTCCCTTTATCCAGGCCAACCGTCTTGAGATCGCCGGGGCGCAGACCGTCACTACCCTGGTGGCCGACGGGGCCCCCATTCCGTGCAGCGGCGTCTTTATCCTGCGGGACGCGGTGGCCCCCACCGATCTGCTCCCCCAGCTGGAGACCCTGGGGGGCTCCATCCGGGTGGACCGCTCCATGGCCACTAGCATCCCTGGCGTCTTTGCCGCCGGCGACTGCACCGGCGGCCCCCTCCAGGTCTCCAAGGCGGTGGGCGAGGGACTCATCGCAGCCCTGTCCGCCGCGGAATTTTTGGACCGCCGGGGCGCGGAGTCCCCGGCCGGCGGGACCTGACCTGTCATCCGATCAAATCAGAAGGAAGGAATCAGAATATGTCATTACAGCATTTTACCAAGGAGAGCTTTGACCAGGCCCTGAACGGGGGCCGACTGATGATGGTGGACTTTTGGGCCAACTGGTGTATGCCCTGCCGGATGCTGGGCCCGGTGATCCAGCAGCTGGCCGACCAGTACGACGGCAAAGCCGTGGTGGGCAAGGTGGATGTGGACGCCGAGGGCGAGCTGGCCATGCGCTACGGCGTGATGAACATTCCCACCGTCATTTTCTTCAAGGACGGCAAGGAGATCGCCCGCGAGGTGGGCGCTCTGCCCCCGGAGGCATTTGCCCGGATCCTGGACGAAAACCTGTAAGACAAACGGGAGCGATCCTCAACTGAGGGCCGCTCCCGTTTTCGCTGTGTCAAAGAAAATGCCACGCCGCCCGTGGGCGGCGTGGCATTTTTTCTCTTGTATTAGGCCGCATACTTCAGCAGGGTGTTGAAGTAGGCCGCAAAGGCCGCGTCCGTCAGCGCGTCCGCCTCGGGGTGGAACTGCACGCCCAGAGTGAACTCATTGGCCTGATACTCCACCGCCTCGATCACCTGGTCGGGGCCGTAGGCCGTGACCTTCAGGCCCTCGCCCAGCTTCTGGGGGTTGAGCACCTGGTGATGCCAGGAGGCTACGTTCTTCATGGAGCTGCCGCCCACGATCTCCGCCATCCACTTGGAACCGGCCTCCACCGTGATGTCATGCCGGGCCCAGTCGGGGGCGTTGCGGTGGGTCTTATAGACGTTGGCGTCCTTCTCCAGATAGGTGGGCAGGTCCTGGATCAGACCGCCGCCCTGGACCACGTTGAGCATCTGCATCCCGCGGCAGATGGTCAGCATGGGCACATTCTCGGCCACAGCGGCCTTGATCAGATTGTAGTCAGAGGTGTCGCGGATGTCCCGCTCCTCGTTGTTGTCCTCCAGCAGGGGGCTGTGCTCCTCGCCGTACAGGTCAGGGTTGATGTCCTGGCCGCCGGTGACCACGATGCCGTCCACCTTCTTGACCTCGGCCGCCGCCTGGTCATAGCCGGTGATCTGCTGCACATGGGTGACCACGCCGCCGCCGTTCTGGATGATGTCCTGAATATCGGTGTAGTCCGCGGGATCGCCGCCCCAGGAGATGCCGATGACCGGCTTACCGGAGGCGTAGCTCACCAGGTACTGGAAGAAGGTCAGGCACACGTCGGGGTCGCACTTGGCCTCCTCGGGCTTGTTGTCATGCAGGGCCAGCTTGGCGTCGTTCTCGGGGTGGAACTGCACGCCCAGGCAGAAGGTCTTGCTCTGGTTCTCCACGGCCTCCACGATGTCCAGACCGTCCACGGTGGTCTTGGCCACCACGGTCAGGCCGGTGTCGGCGGCCACGTCGGTCACCGCCTGATGGTGCCAGGAGGAGACGTTCTCCAGCTTATCCGCCCCCACGATGTCATACATCCAGGAGTCAGTCTCGATGATGTCCACCACATGGCGGGCGTAGTCCCGGTCGGGGGCGTCCGCGGGCATCCGGTGGCTGTCATCATAGGTCTTGCCCTTGGCCTGGTAATAGGCGGGGATGTCCTGGATAAAGCCGGTGCCGGAGACGATGCTCATCACCTGCATCCCGCGGCAGGCGCCCAGGGTAGGCATATCCTTGTCCAGGCAGTAGGCCATCAGTGTATAGTCGGAGATGTCACGGGTGGCGTTGATTTCCTCTCCCATGTTGGCCTCCTTCTGAGGCGCCTTGAACAGGGAAGGACTCACGTCCTCGCCGCCGGTGAAGAACACGCCGTCTATCCCAGCCATGGCCTCGCCCACATTGCTGTTGGCAAAGTTTTTCGCCTTGATCTGGTCGGCATACTCCTGCTTGAGCATCCCGCTCTCCTCCAGATAGGAGTCCAGGATCTTACCGTCCTTGTCATAGGCGACCGCGGTGCTGGTCACCTGGTCCAGCTCCACCGGGTTGCCGCCGGCGGCGCGGATGACCGTTTTAAAGGAGTCATAATCCTGTTTATTGCTCTTCCAGCTGATGCCGATATAGGGCTTTCCGATGAGGGCCGCACCGTTCTTCAGCATGGCTTCAAACTGCGTGGCAGTCACCACCTCAGCGCCATCGAACGCAAAGCCCGCGGTCAGGCCCACGCGGACCGCCGTGTCCTCATAGTCGGCGGGCCAGGCCTTCATCATCTCATCGGGCACCCCGGCGTACTGCATGACGGCCGCCGCCGCCTCCAGCTGGGTGGTCTTGGCGTCGGGGCGGAAGGAACCGCTGCCGGTGCCGCTCATCAGGCCCTTTTCATACGCGAGATTGATGTAGCCCTCATAGGCGCTGCCCTCGGCAACATCCTGGAAGGCGCTGTTCTTGGCGGCATACTCCGCCGCCTGACCGGACAGTCCAGCTCCCTCCACCAGGAGCTTAGCCATCTCGCCTCGGGTCATTCCGCTGTCTGCGGCGTGGGCAGTGACCACCATTCCAAGGGTCAGGGCTGCCGCTGTGGTCAGAGACAGGATCTTGCGAACTTGCTGTTTCATCTCAGGACCTCCTTTTGTTGTTCTCGCCAGCAGAAGGGGCCATGCCAGCGCTTGGGTCGGCACGCCCTCGCCCACTGGTAAACCCGACGTCTTTTCTGCTTTAAAGCAGCACGCCATCGTTATAAAAAGTATAATCAATTTCACCTTTCCTGTCAAGCGGGATTTTTCCCCGCACCTCCGCCGCCCGCCCCGCATAGGCTGGTGCAGCATTGAGGATAAAGGAGGTCCTGCTATGCGGCACGAACTGAATTTCTGGGTCCTGGGAGGGGATATGCGCCAGGGAAAGCTGGCCCAGCTTCTGGCGGAGGACGGCCACCGGGTCCACACCTACGCCCTGGAGGATGGAGCCGCCCCTGCTCCCGGGCTCACAGCGGAGCCCGGGCTGTCCGGGGTGGAGCAGGCGGACTGCGTGGTCCTCCCCCTCCCCGTCTCGTCGGGCGGGGGTCTGCTGAACGCCCCCCTCTCCCGCCTCTCCCCGCCGCTGACTGAAATACTCGCCCCTCTCTCCTCGGGGCAGATGCTCTGTGGCGGCCGGGTGGACCCAGTCACCGCCGCCCTGGCCGCCGAGCGGGGGCTCACCATTCGGGACTACTTCGCCCGGGAGGAGCTGGCAGTGGCCAACGCGGTGCCCACCGCCGAGGGGGCGGTCCAGATCGCCATGGAGCAGCTCCCCATCACTATCCACGGTGCGCGGGTGCTTGTGGTGGGCTTCGGCCGGGTGGGCCGGGCCCTGGCCCAGCGGCTGGCCGCCCTGGGTGCTAAGGTCACCGTGGCCGCCCGGCGCTACGAGTCCCTGGCCTGGGCCCAGGCCAGCGGCTACGGGGCGGAGCAGACCGGCCAGCTGGCCGGCTGGCTGTGCGGCTATGACCTGGTGGTCAACACCGTCCCCGCCCTGGTTTTGGGTGAGGCGGAGCTGGCCGACCTGAAGCCGGACTGCCTGGTGCTGGATCTGGCCAGCAAGCCCGGAGGCGTGGATCTGGAAGCCGCCGGGCGGCTGGGCCGCACCGTGATCTGGGCCCTCTCCCTGCCGGGCAAGGTGGCCCCTGTCACCGCCGGGGCCGCCATCAAAAATACCATCTATCACATGCTCCACGAGCTGGGAGCATAACGCGGAAAGGAAGGTTTTTCTTGGAAGACAAGACCATTGGATTTGCGGTCTGCGGCTCCTTCTGCACCCACGCCCGGGCCATGGAGGCGCTGGAGCAGGTGAAGGCCCGCTTCGCCCGGGTGATCCCCATCGTCTCGGAGTGCACCGCCGCCACCGACACCCGCTTCGGCTGCGCCCATGAGCTGATGCGGGAGATGGCCCGTATCTGTGACCACCGGGTCATCTCCACCATCGCCGGAGCGGAGCCCATCGGGCCCCAGAAGCTGCTGGACCTGCTGATCATCGCCCCCTGTACGGGCAATACCCTGGGTAAGCTGGCCGCCGGCGTCACCGACACCAGCGTCACCATGGCGGCCAAGGCCCATCTGCGCAACGGCCGCCCCATCCTCCTCGCCCCCTCCACCAACGACGGGCTGGCCGGCTCCGCCCCCAGCCTGGGCGCCCTGCTCAACCGCAGGTACATCTATTTCGTCCCCTTCGGCCAGGACGACCCGGAGAGGAAGCCCACCTCCCTGGTGTCCGACTTCTCCCAGGTGGCCGATGCCGCCCAGGCCGCCCTGGAGGGGCGGCAGCTGCAGCCCCTGCTCACCGCCTCCTGAACCGTGAAAAAAGCCTGCGGGCCGCCGGAACTCCGGCAGCCCGCAGGCTTGCGTTTATCCAATGACCCGCTTGGCGATGTCCACGCTCTCCTTGGCGTCCCGGGCGTAGAAGTCCGCCTGGATCTGCCGGGCGTAGTCCGGGGTGAGCACCGCGCCCCCCACCATGATCTGACAGGGCAGGCCCGCGTCGTGGAGCATGGCGATGGTCTCCGCCATGCTCTTCAGGGTGGTGGTCATCAGGGCGGACAGGCCCACCAGGGGCGCGCCGTACCTCCGGACGGCCTCCACCACGGCGGAGGGGTCCACATCCTTCCCCAGGTCCACCACAGTGTAGCCGTAGTTCTCCAGCAGGACCTTGACGATGTTCTTGCCGATGTCGTGGATATCCCCTTTGACGGTGGCAAGCACCACCGTCCCCCGGCTGACCGAGCCCCCGTTCCGCTGGGACAGGCTCTCCCGGATGACCTCGAAGGCGGCCTGGGCGGCCCCCGCCGACTGGATCAGCTGGGGCAGAAAGACCCGGTTCTGCTCAAAGTCGGCCCCCACCTTGTCCAGGGCGGGGATCAGAACGTGATCCACCACGTCCATGGGCTCCCGGGTCTCCAGCAGAGCCCGGGCAGCGGCGGCGGCCTCTCCCTTCAGTCCGGCCTCCACCACCTCAGCCAGGCCCCGCCCCCCGCCGGAGGCCGAGGCCGCCGGAGCGGCCCCCCCACCGGAGATGGAGGTGCTCACGGCAGCGTTTCCATAGGCGGCGATAAACTCCCGGGCGTCCCGGTCCACATTGGTCAGCAGGTGATAGCACCGCACCGCAGCCATCATGGTGTCCACATTGGGGTTGAGTATGGGCAGGTCCAGCCCCGCCGCCATGGCCATGGTGAGGAAATTCTGGTTCACCAGGGGCCGGGCGGGCAGGCCGAAGGAGATGTTGGATACCCCCAGCACGGTCTTCAGCCCCAGTTCCTCCTTCACCCGGCGCAGGGCGGTCAGGGTCTGGGCCGCCCCCTCCTGCTCAGCGGAGACGGTGAGGGTCAGGCAGTCGATGTACACATCCTCCCGGCGGATGCCCAGGGCCAGCGCCCGCTCCAGGATACGGCGGGCCACCTCCACCCGGGCCTGCGCGCTCTTGGGGATGCCGCCCTGGTCCAGGGTCAGGCCCACCACCGCCGCGCCGTACTTTTTCACCAGGGGCAGGATGGCGGACAGGCTCTCCTCCTCCCCGTTGACCGAGTTGACGATGGCCTTGCCGCAGTAGACCCGCAGGGCCCGCTCCAGCACCTTCGGGTCGGTGGAATCCAGCTGGAGGGGGGCGTCGGTCACTCCCTGGAGCGCCTTCACCGTGCGGACCATCATGTCTGCCTCGTCGATCTCCGGCAGACCCACGTTCACATCCAGGATGTCCGCCCCGGCCTCCGTCTGGGCCAGAGCCTGGTTGAGCATATAGTCCACATCCCCCCGGCGCAGGGCCTCCTTCATCAGCTTCTTGCCCGTGGGATTGATCCGCTCGCCGATGACCCGCACCCGGTCGATGGGCACCGCCTGAGTGCCGCTGCACACGGCGGCGGGGACGGTCCTTGTGACCCGGCGCACCGTCCGGCCCTCCAACTCCCGCCGCAGCAGGGCGATGTACTCCGGTGTGGTGCCGCAGCAGCCGCCGAACACCTGCACCCCCAAGTCTGCCAGGGCGGCCAGGCTGTGGGCAAACTCCTCCGGAGAGATGTCATAGCCGGAGCCGTCCGGGTGAGGCAGTCCGGCATTGGGTTTCAGGACGATGGGCAGAGTGGTCCACCTCAGCAGTTCCTCCACCAGCGGGGGCATCTCCCGGGGGCCCAGGGAGCAGTTCACTCCGATGGCGTCCGCCCCCAGCCCCTCCAGGGTCAGGGCGGCGCAGGCGGGGGAGCAGCCCAGGAAGGTGCGCCCCGTGGCCTCATAGGTCATGGTCACCAGCACCGGCAGGCTGGAGTGCTCTCTGGCCGCCAGCAGGGCGGCCCGGGCCTCCTGGAGGTCGGTCATGGTCTCAATGGCGATCAGGTCCGCCCCTGCCGCCGCGCCGGCCTCCACCACCTCGGCAAAGATGCCCACCGCCTGTTCAAACTCCAGGGTGCCGGTGGGCTCCAGCAGCTGGCCGATGGGGCCCACGTCCAGGGCCACCAGCCCCCGGCCCCGGGCCGCCTCCCGGGCCACAGAGACGGCGGCGGGGACCACCTCCGCCACCGTCCGTCCGCAGTGGGCCAGCTTCTCCCGGTTGGCTCCGAAGGTATTGGCATACACGATCTGGGATCCGGCATCCAGATAGGCGCTGTGGATCTCCCGCAGCCACTCCGGGTGCTCCAGGGCGGCCGTCTCCGGCGCCGCCCCAACGGGCAGGCCCCTGGCCTGGAGCATGGTGCCCATGCCGCCGTCCAGCAGGACGGGTCGGCCGGTCTTTAACAGTTCAAGAAATTCCACAGTGTCCACCTGACTTTCGATATTGGCAGCCGTCGTGTGCGGGACAGCCCAGACAACTGCGTACAGAGGCTTGAATGGGATGGTCGGCCACCCCCAGAATGGCGGTCACCGACTTGCGCGGGGTGAGGATATGGCTGGCGCTGGCACACAGTCCCACCTGCCGCGGGGCGTCCAGCAGGGCCAGCAGGCTGCTCTGAAGGGTGAGAGGCAGATCCCCGTACCCCGGGCTGTACCGGAATGGGAAAAAGCAGCCGGGAAACTGCCTCTGGAGCTCCAGCTCGATCTGATCGCACAGCTGCTCCACCGCGGCGGTGGCGCAGCTGTCCAGAGCCAGGGCCCGGAGCATATCCCCGCTCTCCGCCCGCCGGATGAGGGCGTCCGCCTGAGCGGACAGGGTGGCGCAGAACAGTACCGCCCGGCGGCACCCCGCCAAATGGCGCTTCAGATCCTCCCCTGGCAGCAGCAGGCCGGAGGACAGACGCACGCCCCCCTCCTCCGGCGTCAGCTCAAAGGTCCGCGCCGCCCACCGGGGGCGGACCACGCCCAGCAGCTCCCGGGCGCACCCCTCCGCCAGCTTTCGTATGGCGGGCTCCGCCCGGTCGGGGGGCGTCCCCATATAGCGGAGGACCTCATCGATCTGGAGGTCGGTCAAAGAAATGGTCAAGGGCAACACACCTTTCCTGCGTTCAAGGCTTCATGGCCCGGCAGGGCGGCCAGGCTCAGACGGTCCGGATGGAAGCGACGCTGTCGCTGATCTGCCGGGCCACGGCGGGGTTGTTCATGGTGTACAGGTGGACCCCATCCACTCCAGAGGCGATCAGGTCGGCGATCTGGTCGATGGCATAGGCCATCCCCGCCTCCCGCATGGCCTGGGGGTGGTCGCCATATCGGGCCAGGATGCGGGTCAGCTTCCGGGGCATGGAAGCGCCGCACATGGACACCATCCGCTCGATGGAGCCCTTGTTCAGCACTGGCATGATGCCCGCCTCGATGGGCACGTTGATGCCGGCGATGCGGCACCGCTCCACAAAGCGGTAGAAATCGTCATTGTCAAAAAACAGCTGGCTCACCAGATGCTGGGCCCCAGCGTCCACCTTCTGCTTGAGATAGCGGATGTCGTGGATCATGTCCGGGCTCTCGGGGTGTCCCTCGGGATAGCAGGCCCCGGACACGCCGAAGTCCCCCCGGCGGTGGATGAAGGAAACCAGCTCGTCGGCATGGAGGAAGTCCGTCTTGGGCGGGAAATCGGGATTCCGGTCGCCCCGCAGGGCCAGCACGTTCTCCACCCCGTTCCGCTTCAGGCCGGCCAGCAGCTCGGCGGCCTCCCCCCGGGTACAGGCCACACACGTCAGGTGTGCCATGGCGGTGATGTGGTACTGGTTCTGGATGATGGAGGCGATCTCCTGGGTGGACTGGTTCACCGCGCTGGACCCTCCCGCGCCGTAGGTGACGCTGATGAAGTCGGGCCGGATATCCTTCAGGCCGTCCAGCGTCTTATAAATGCTGTCCACCGGGCTGGTTTTCTTGGGGGGAAATACCTCACAGGAAAAAACGGTTTTGCCCTTTCCAAATAGTTCTGCGATTTTCATGGAATATACCTTCTTTCTGGGATCATTTCGTGATACAAAGCCCTCCCCCTGTGGGAAAGCGCCCCAGCGGACACACTGGGATCAATGAGGGAACGAGGCGTCTCCGGCCTCAGGCGGGTAGCGTCCTCACCAGGCCGCTACCGTTCCATCACAACGGGGCTCTGTGCCCCCGATGTACAGGCCGTCCTCTGTTTTCCAAATGATCTGCCCCCGGCCCATGTGCAGGTTGGAGTTGACGATCTCCACCTCATGGCCCCGGCGGGCCAGATCCTGGGCGATGTGGGCGGGGACCTCCCGCTCCAGCTGGATGTGCTTTCCTCCGGTCCACTGGATCCGGGGCGCGTCCAGGGCCTCCTGGGGATTCATGTGGTAGTCCACCGTGTTCACCACCACCAGGACATGGCCCTGGGGCTGCATAAAGGCCCCCATCACGCCGAAGGGGCCCACCGCCTCCCCGTCCCGCATCAGGAACCCGGGGATGATGGTGTGGTAGGACCGCTTCCCCCCGGCCAGGCAGTTATCACTCCCCTCGTCCAGTGAGAAGTTGGCTCCCCGGTTCTGGAGGGAGATCCCAGTCCCGGGGATGGCCACCCCCGCGCCGAAGGTGGTGTAGTTGCTCTGGATGAAGGACACCATGTTCCCCTGGGGGTCGGCGGTACACAGATAGATGGTGCCGCCGCAGGAGGGGTCCCCTGCCTCGGGCGTCAGCGCCTGTTCTGAGATCAGCGCCCTGCGCCGGGCGGCGTACTCCTCCGACAGCAGATCCTCCACCCGTGTTCTCATGTACCGGGGATCCGCCACATAGGTCCTGGTGTCCGCAAAGGCCAGCTTGATGGACTCCAGAATCTTGTGATAGGTGTCGGCGCAGTCCTTCTGATCGGACAGTTTTAACCCCTTCAGCAGGTTCAGGGCCATGAGCACCGTGATCCCGTGGCCGTTGGGGGGGATCTCGCAGACGGTGTACCCCTTGTAGTCCGTGGAGATGGGCTCCACCCACTCCGGCTTGTAGTTCCGGAAGTCATCCTCACAGAAGTAGCCGCCGGTGGCCCGGCTGAAGGCCACGATCTGCTCCATCAGAGGACCGCGGTAATAACTCTCGCAGCCGGTGGCCGCCAGCTCCTCCAGGGTCTGAGCGTACTCCTCCCAGCGAAAGACGTCCCCCGCCCGGTAGGGCGTGCCGTCCGGCTTCATAAACCGCTCCCACCAGTAGGCGTGGGGGAAGGGGTCCCGCTCCATGGCGGCGGCGATCCGCCGGGCGTCCTCCTCCCACATGGGCTCCAGGTTCACCTGGACGGGAACGCCCTCCCGGGCGGCCGAGATGGCCGGGGCAAACAGCTGGGGCAGGGGCTTTGTCCCGAAGCGCCGGTTCAGCTCCGCCCACCCCGCCGGAGCGCCGGGCACCATGGTGGGGATCCAACCGGCCTGGGGCATCGTCTGATGCCCCAGCTCCCGCACCAGGGCGGCGGACAGGGCCGCTGGGGCCACGCCGCTGGCGTTCAGGCCGTAGAGCTTCTTCTCCGCCTCCACCCACACCAGGGCGAAGCAGTCAGAGCCCAGGCCGTTGCTGGTGGGCTCCAACAGGGGCATGGCCGCCGCCATGGCCACCGCCGCATCCACCGCGTTTCCCCCGGCCTTCATCACATCCAGCCCGATCTGGGCCCCCTGGGGAATGGAGGTGCAGGCCATGGCCTTTCGCGCGTACACCACATTCCGCCGGGAGGGATAGGCATAGCTTCTGGGATCAAACTCCGGCATTTCTCTCTCTCCTCTCTGGATGTCCGGCCCTCATCAGCCGGCCTGATTACTCTTTCTGCTCCATCCCGCTGTCCATAATGCTGCGGTCAGTGTAGCTGTGGCCGCCGGGCGCACACAGATCGCCAGCGTCTTCAGATGTCCACTTCCAGCAGAACGGGACAATGGTCGCTGCCCTCCACATCCGTCAGGATCTCCGCCCGCCGGATCTTGTCCCGCAAGCGGTCGGAGACGATGAAGTAGTCGATGCGCCACCCTGCGTTGTTCTTCCGTGCGTTGAAACGGTAGGACCACCAGGAGTAGACTCCCGTGGCGTCCGGGTAGAGGTGGCGGAAGGAATCTGTGAAGCCGGAGGACAGCAGCGCGGTCATTTTTTCCCGCTCCTGGTCGCTGAAGCCGGCGTTGTTCCGGTTGGTCTTGGGATTTTTCAGGTCGATCTCCTGGTGGGCCACATTCAGATCGCCGCAGTAGATCACCGGCTTGCTCCGGTCCAGGGACATGAGGTACTCCCGCAGGTCGTCCTCCCACTCCATGCGGTAGTCCAGCCGCTTCAGCCCGTCCTGAGAATTGGGGGTATAGCAGCAGACCAGGTAAAAGGACTCGTACTCCAGGGTAATAAGCCGCCCCTCGTGGTCGTGCTTGTCCAGATCCATACCATAGGCCGCGGCGATGGGAGTATGGGGGGTGAACACCGCAGTGCCGGAGTACCCCTTCTTCTCTGCGGAGTTCCAGTACTCCAGGATCCCCTCGCCCAGCTCCACATCCGCCTGTCCCTGCTCCATTTTGGTCTCCTGGAGACAACAGAAATCGGGGCGTTCCCGCTGATAGAACTCCAAAAACCCCTTTTTCAAGCAGGCCCGCAGGCCATTCACATTCCAAGATATGAATTTCATAGGTTTTTTCTCCAGTCTGCAAAATGATAGTCTATTATAAAAGACTTGTCCCGACTTGGCAAGGGTGTGCCGTTCAATTTTATGCCAATTTTATATCGTGTCTCCCTCCGAAGACGAGGGACATATCCAAAGACAGCCTGGTCAAAGCGCTTCTCCAGCCGCTCCTGCTCTGCGCCATGCCGGTCCCACGGCAGAGAGAGCCCAGCACACAGCGAACCGATCCGCAAGAATTCACGGGAATTTCCCCGTCTGTTCATGGCTTCTTCCGAAATTTTCAGTATGCCAACCTCTGTGATTGCAATTTTTGCATTTCTGCACTATAATATGGGGCATCCATCCGGATGATCCGAACCTACAACAAAGGAGTGTTCTGTTATGGACCGTTCCCGTATCCCTCAGGGGTACACCCCTCTGCTCAATATTTATGAAACACAAAAGGCCATCGGCCTGCTCCACCGCCTGTTTGAGGACCGCCTCAGCGGCGCCCTCCGCCTCCACCGGGTCTCCGCCCCTCTGTTCGTAGCTAAGTCTTCCGGCCTGAACGACGATCTGAACGGCGTGGAGCGCCCCGTCGCCTTTGACATCCGCGGCGTGTCCGACACCGCCGTGGTGGTCCACTCTCTGGCCAAGTGGAAGCGTCTGGCTCTGAAGCGCTATCAGTTCCACCCCGGCGAGGGCCTGTACACCGACATGAATGCCATCCGCCGGGACGAGGATCTGGACAACCTCCACTCCGCCTATGTGGACCAGTGGGACTGGGAGAAGATCATCACCGCCGAGGACCGCAATCTGGACTATCTGAAGAACACCGTCCGGGCCATTGTGGGCGCGCTGCGGGACACCCAAGCCTTCCTGCGCTCTGTGTTCCCCCAGCTGTCCGTCCTGCCGGAGCTGCCCGGTGAGGTGACCTTCGTCACCTCTCAGGAGCTGGAGGACCTGTACCCCGACTTCACCGCCAAGGAGCGGGAGAACGCCTTTGTCCGGGAGCATCCCGTCTCCTTCCTCATCGGCATCGGCGGCAAGCTGCGCTCCGGCAAGCCCCACGACGGCCGCGCCCCCGACTATGACGACTGGAACCTCAACGGCGACCTGCTCTGCTGGGACAGCATCAACGGCCACGCGGTGGAGCTCTCCTCCATGGGGATCCGCGTCAGCCCCGAGTCCCTGGACCGCCAGCTCACCCTGGCCGGCTGCGACGACCGCCGGGAGCTCCCCTTCCATAAGATGCTCCTGGAGGGCCAGCTGCCCCTGACCATGGGCGGCGGCATCGGCCAGTCCCGGGTCTCCATGCTGCTGCTGGGCAAGTCCCACATCGGAGAGGTGCAGGTGTCCCTCTGGGACGACAGCTCCCTCACCGCCTGCGACGCCGCTGGAGTCATGCTCCTCTGATTTCTGTCTCTTCGGTCAAAAACCGGCCGCCCGCGGGCGGCCGGTTTCTTGCTCCTGTTGGGGGTTTCGCCCCGCAGGGGCGTTTCTGCCCATCCCCCTGTCTTGCTGTGATCCGCCTGAAACCCCGTAGGGGCGGGTCTCCTGACCCGCCCGCCCTTCGCGGACCATGACGCTTGTAGGGCGCGACGACTCGGCGCGCCACGCCTCACAGGTTTCGCCCTGCGGGGCGAGCTTCTTTCCCAGTCCCGACCAGCCGCGGCAGAGGGTGCGGGTCGGGGGTGCGTCAATCGGAATTGCTCCGAAACCAGAAAACGGGCGGGCCGGTGTCCCGCCCCTACAACATGGAAAGAAAGTCTCCCAATGAACCGGCGGGAGGGGCAAGCCCCTCCCCTACGAAATGACCGGAAAATATCCCGTACCGGAGGATGGGCGGCCACAGAGGGCCGCCCCTACGGCGTTTTTAACAGCTCCGTTTGATCCTGGATGGACAGGCGCGGTTTCATGGCTGCGGCGGTCATCGCATCACCCATGACCGAAATTGCCCCGCAGGGGCGGCTTCAGCCGCCCGCCGGTTCTCCCCCGCAGAAATTGGTTCCTGGGCCATCAGGCGCGCCCGTCCGGTCCAGCGCGGTGTGCGATCCTGAATTTGAACTGACAGCGGCAGCGGCGCAGATGCGGGGTCAGTCGTGATCCCTCCCGCGCCTGACAGTGACCGACAAGCTCCCAGAATTGGGCCCCCGTAAATTCCGGGGGTCCGGGGGAGGCGCGACTATGGACGGATACGTCCATCGGAGCCCTCCCCCGGCGGCGTTTTGGTTCCTTTGCCGCCGCGGGCAAAGGAACTCGCCCCGCAGGGCGAAACCCTCAGCTTGGAACGAGAGCCTCCCGAAAAACAGGCGGGCGGGTCAGAGACCCGCCCCTACGACATCGCAGGCAAAATACAGCAAAATCGGACAACGGGCGCACACTGTGCGCCCCTACGGCGTCTCAGGCAGGACACAGCAAAACAGGGCGGCCCGCCGGGGCCGCCCTCATTCATTCTTCCCTGCCGGAAAACAACATCCGAAATCCCAGCCACAGCGCGGCCCCGTTGACCAGCGGAAGCGCTGCCGCCCACCACTGGCCGACCCAGAAGCACATTCCCATGGCCAGCAGGCTGACCGCAATGCTGAACGCACTGCTCCAGAGATAGGCCCGCCGCCCGCCCGGGAGAAGCTGGGTATTTTCATCCTTCTTGAACCACCACACCCCGCTGGTGAAGGTCCGCTTTTCAAACCAATAGCTGACCGCCAGCAGGAGCGTCAGGATGGTCACATCCACGAACAGGAGCGGACTTTTGTTGTAGTTCAGATACCCCAGCCCCTCACGCAGGGCCCTGTCTATCAAATGGCTTTCCCAAAGTGGGAGTGGAAAAATCGCAAGGAACCCCAGGACCGCATCTCGCCGCCGAAATGGTTTCATGTCCGCTGTCTCCTCTCTTGTGTGGCCGTCCCTCTCTTTATTCCTCCGCTGGGGCCCGTTCCAACAGGGTCAGCTGCTCTGGGGCAAACAGATACATGAGAAAGAACACAGACTTCAGCAGTTCAGCAGCATTTCTGCCGCCAAATATGCGGGGAAGTTGTCATTTACGATGATCCATTCTTGATAATTCGGGTCGATAAAGCCCAAAGCTATGTCAAGGCCAAAGGCAATGATAAGGAACAGGATCAACGACATCCGCCGAAAAGACAGCTTATGGAACATCAGGGCCCGTGTTAAAAAGGAACTCTGTGTCTTGGGACGGCCCACAGCCGCCCAGCCCGAAAACGCCAGTCCAAACGCCAGTACCAGCAGCTGCTTCAGCAGGGACATGGGCACAAACCACAGCGCATAGGCCGCGCCAAGCGCGATCAAAAATGCCAGTACCTCCAAAAGCTTTCTTGTCCGCATAGACATCATCCTGTTCACCTCACAGTTCCAACTATTTTGAAGAAATCCAACTTGTTCTTTCAGTTTACGCTCACCTTTCTCAAATTTCAGGATACTTCCAGAACCTTTTTCACGCTTTGGTACTTTTCAGGTATTTCTATGAATTTAGCGCGCACATCTGCCCATTGGAATCACCCCTCAAAAATTTGCTTCTACTTATATATGTCAGGAGGAATCCATTTTGTTGCACAAGAAAAATTTTTTTAACATTTAATTTAATTATAAAAAACAGCCCCGGAGCGCGGCTGAACCTTCGCTCCGGGGCTGTGATCGATGATGTGGGGGCCAGTCTCAGCGCTTGCGGCTAAAGATGCGCTCCAGGATGTCCCAGTCGTCGTCGCTGACGGCGGCCTTCTCCGGCTCGGGAGCCGGGGCGGCAGGGGCCTGGGTCTGGTACTGGGCGGCGGGAGCGGCGGCGCGCTGCTGCTCCTCCACCTTGGCGCCGGCGGCGGAGAAGGGCTTGGCCCCCATGGCGGCGGGCTCATCCTTCTCGTCAAAGCCGGTGGCGATGACGGTGACTCTCAGCTCGTCCTCCAAACTGTCGTCAAAGGCCGCGCCGAAGATGATGTTGGCGTCTGGGTGGGCGGCCTCCTGCACCAGGTTGGCGGCGGTCTCCACCTCCTCCAGCCCGATGTCCATCGAGCCGGTGACGTTGATGAGCACGCCCCGGGCTCCGTTGATGGAGGTCTCCAGCAGGGGGCTGGAAATGGCCATCTTGGCGGCCGCCTCCGCCTTGTCCTTGCCGGCGGCGCGGCCCACGCCCATGTGGGCCCGGCCCGCGTCCTTCATCACGGCGGACACGTCGGCAAAGTCCAGATTGATGAACCCGGTGTTCTTGATGAGGTCGGAGATGGACTGCACAGCCTGCTGAAGCACGTCATCGGCGATCTCAAAGGCGTTCTGCATGGTGATCTTGGTGTCGCTGGCCAGCTTCAGCCGCTCGTTGGGAATGATGACCAGGGAGTCCACCTTATTGCGCAGCTCAGCGATGCCGCCCTCGGCCTGCTTCATGCGGCGGCTGCCCTCAAACCGGAAGGGCTTGGTGACCACGCCCACGGTGAGGATGTCCTGCTCCTTGGCGATGTCGGCCACGATGGGGGCCGCGCCGGTGCCGGTGCCACCGCCCATGCCGGCGGTGATGAACACCATATTGGCCCCCTCCAGGGCCTTGGCGATCTGGGTGCGGCTCTCCTCCGCGGACTTGCGCCCCACCTCCGGGTCAGAGCCCGCACCCTGCCCCTGGGTCAGCTTCTCGCCGATCTGGATCTTATAGGTGGCCGCCGACATGGTCAGCGCCTGCTTATCGGTATTCACCGCAATAAAATCAACACCCTTGGTGCCCGTATGCACCATCCGGTTGACGACGTTGTTTCCGCCGCCGCCAACACCGATCACTTTGATGTTTACCACACTCTCGGGTCCCATATCCATTCCGAAGGCCATGGCCGTTCCTCCTAAGTATAAATTAAAATCCGTCAGATAAGACCGGATCCGTAATCAAGGCTATACCTTGATTCATTGTATCGCTCTTTTCCAGCCTGGTCAAGAGAAAATGCTGGAAAATAGGAAACTTTCCCACATATTCAGCCGCTTGCCGGGGTGAAGGCGGCGTCATACTCCTCCTGGGTCAGGTCCATGATCCCGGCGGCCTGCTCGCCCCGGGTCTGGACCGTGTCCTCCACCGCCAGGGCCAGCACGCCAAGGGAGTGGTCCAGGTCCTTATCCAGGGGGATCCGCGCCTCGAACCGCTCCCGGTACACCATGGAGATCCAGGTGCTGTGGGTCAGGTCGATGGAGCCCACCTGCTCCAGCATCCCCGCCCGCTCCAGGGCGGACAGAAGCTTTTTCAGGGTCTCCAGCCGCTCCTGCTGGCTCTGGGACACGGCCATCTGCTCCCCCGCCCGGGGGGAGAGGACGGTCAGCCCGGTCACCGGGATGGCCCCGGAGCCTTCCCCGGCCTCCTCCAGCAGCTTGCCCGCCGCGTTGATGAGCCAGGGGGCTGTGGCCGCGGTCCCCTGCTCCTCCGGCGCCTCCGGAGCTTCTTCGGAGGACTTGTCCCCCTCCTGCTCCCCATCGGGGGGCTCCGCCGTCTCCGGGTCGGCGTAGACCTCCACCCGGGCGGCGGCGGCCCACTCCTTCACTGTGAAGGTCAGGGTGCTGGGCAGGCCGCGCTGCACCGCCACGTCCCCGATATAGGGCAGCTGCTGCCGGATGCGCTGGGACACCTGGTTCTTGTTCATGCGAAACAGGTTATCCCCCACCGCCACGCCGGAGGCCGCGATGACCTCCTCCGGCGTGTACCGGCTGCTGCCCACCACCGCGATGGTCTCCACCTGGAAAAACACCGTGGCCCCCACCGTCAGAGCGGCCGCCAGGGCCGCCCCGCACAGCAGCTTGAACAGCAGGCCCATCCGCCGCCGGCCATGCTTTCGTTTTCGATTGTGTCGCGCTGATACCATCGTCTTCTCCTGTCGCCCCGGTCCCTGCCGGGGGTGTGTCCACGGGTGTTACAGCCGGGTCCGAATGTCCGCCCCCAGGGCGGCCAGGCCGTCGTCCAGTCCCTGATAGCCCCGGCGGATGTGGTTCAGGCCGCTCACACGGCTGACCCCTTCCGCACCCAGGGCGGCCACCACCAGGGCGGCCCCGCCCCGCAGGTCGGTGCTTCGCACCGCCGCCCCATGGAGGCGGCTCCCGGTGACCACGGCCACCCGGCCTGCCAGCTGGATGTCCGCCCCCATGCGGGCCAGCTCATCCACATGGCGGTACCGGCTGTCGAACATATTCTCCACGATCATGGTAGTCCCTGTCCCCCCGGCCAAGGCCGCCATCAGGATGGCCTGGGCGTCGGTGGGAAAGCCGGGATAGGGCGCAGTGCGCACGGTTCGGATGCCCCTCATCCGGCCAGAGGCGGCGATGGACAGCCCCTCCCCGTCGGTGTGGAGGCGGCAGCCCGCCTCCTCCAGGCAGCAGCAGACCGCCGCCAGATCCGCCGGGTCCACCCCCGTCAGACGCAGCTCCCCGCCCGCCGCGCCCACGGCGCATAAGTAAGTGGCGGCTGCGATTCGGTCGCCCATCACGGTATGCTCCGCCGGGTGGAGGGGCGCGCCCCCTTGAATGGCGATCATCGGGCTGCCCGCACCGGACACCCGGGCCCCCATAGCATTAAGGAACCGCTGGAGATCCACGATCTCCGGCTCCCGGGCGGCTCCCACAATGGTGGTCAGCCCCTGGGCCCCGCAGGCGGCCAGCATGGCGTTCTCCGTGGCCCCCACGCTGGGGATGGACAGGCACAGCTCCCGGCCCGCCAACCCCTGCCCCTGGGTGCAGGTCAGCCGCCCCTGCTCCTCCGTGATCTCCGCCCCCAGCCCCCGCAGGGCAGCCAGGTGGAGATCGATGGGCCGGGGCCCCAGCTCACAGCCTCCCGGATAGGACAGCTCCGCCCGGCCCAGCCGGGCCAGCAGCGCCCCCAGAAAGATCACCGAGGAGCGCATCTCCCGCATCAGCCGGTCGGGGATCCCGCAGCCGGTCAGCTGGGACGCGTCGATCAGAACGGCGTCCCCCTCCCGAACGGTCCTGCACCCCAGCAGGCGCAGGATCTCCAGGGCGGCGGTCACGTCGGACAGGTCGGGACAGTTGCGGATCACGCTCTGGCCCGGGGCCAGAAGGGCAGCGGCCAAAATGGGCAGGGCGCTGTTTTTGGCTCCCTGCACCCGCAGCTCCCCCCGGAGGGGCCGCCCGCCGCAGATCTCATAAAAACTCATGGGATAGCCTCCGTTTTCTGGTTGGATTCAGGCTATCCTATGCCAACAGGCGTTATTTGGTCCGCCGGGTCTCCATGACCTCCCGCAGAGTCTGATAGATCTTCTCCCCCGCATCCGGGACCGCCATGGAATTCAGGGCCCGGACCATCTCCTCCCGCCTGGGCCGGTCCCGGAGCAGGCCCTCCGCCTGCTCATACAGGGCGTCCCCCTGGCAGTCCTTTTCCAGCAGCAGCACCGCCGCCCCCTGACCGGCCAGCACCCGGGCATTCTTCTCCTGGTGGTTGGCGGTGACGTTGGGGGAGGGCACCAGAATGGAGGGCTTGGCGATGGCAGTCAGCTCGGAGATGGTGGACGCTCCGGCCCGGCACAGCACCACATCGGCGGCAGCCATGACCAGAGGCATATCATAAATATACTCCCGGAGCTCCACTCCGTTGTCCCCCAGCTTCAGCCCCCGGCGGAGCAGCTCCTCCTGCATCCAGGCAAAATCCCGGCCAGCGCCGTGAATGTGGCGGCAGGGAGCTCCCTCGTAGCACTCCTTGGCGATGAAGTCCACCATACGGCGGTTCATGGCCTCCGCCCCCAAAGATCCCCAGTAGGACAGGAGCAGGGGCCGGTCATCGGTGAAGCCCAGCTTCTCCCGGGCCTCCTGCCGGGTATAGCGGAAGAAGTCCCCCCGCACCGGGGTGCCCGTGACTACTACCTTTTCCGGGTGGTCGTAGTGGGACCGGCTCTCCTCAAAGCCCACCATCACGCAGTCCACCACCTTGGACAGGGCCTTGGTGGTCAGACCGGGAACGGCGTTTGACTCGTGGACCGCCGTTGGGATATGCCGCCGGGCGGCCTCCTTCACCACGGGGAAGGAGGCGTATCCCCCCGTTCCCACTACCAGGTCGGGGCGGAACTCATCCACGATCCGCCGGGCCTGCTTCTGGGATGTATACATATTCCGCAGGGTGCCCAGATTGTGGGCGATGTCCGCCGGGGCCAGGGAGCGGTGGAAGTTGGTAATCCGCACCGTCTCGATGGGGTAGCCCTCCTTGGGCACCAGGCGGGTCTCCATGCCGCCGTCCGCCCCCACAAAGAGGACCCGGCAGCCCGGCTCCCGCTCCTGGAAGATCCGGGCCAGCGCCACCGCGGGATTCACATGTCCCGCGGTCCCGCCGCAGGTAAATAGGATGTTCAAATCGACCACCTCAGGTAGTATTTTTTATGAAAACAACTCTTTGTATTCACATCATCCACTAATCATGCTTGGGGGGCGGGATCTGCCGGGAGATACTCAGCACCATCCCCATCTCGCCCAGCTGGATCATCAGGGCGGTCCCGCCGTAGCTGAAGAACGGGAGAGAAATGCCCGTGTTGGGGATCAGGTTGGTGACCACACCGATGTTCAAAAACACCTGCACCGCCAGCAGGGTGATAATCCCCACGATGGTGAGGGCCCCGAATTTGTCCCGGGCGTTGAGGGCCAGCCAGTACCCCCGCAGGATCAGCAGGGCAAACAGGACCAGCACCACCAGCCCGCCCACAAAGCCCAGCTCCTCCACCACGATGGGGAACACAAAATCGTTCTCCGGCTCCGGGATATACAGCATCTTCTGGATGCTGTTCCCCAGCCCCCGGCCCAGCATCCCGCCGGAGCCGATGGCAATGAGGGACTGCACCGTCTGATAGCCCAGGCCCTGCCGCTGGCTCCAGGGGTCCAGCCACAGGTTGATGCGGTTGGTCATATAGGGGGTCAGGGTGATGACGATCCACAACAGGCCGCCCACACCGGTGATCCCGGCCACGAACCAGCCCCAGTGGATCCCGGCGGCAAACAGCACCGACGCCCCCCCGGCCAGCACCAGGATGGTGCCCGACATATGGGGCTGCTTCAGCATCAGGGCGGCCACCAGCAGCAGAATGGCTCCATAGGGCACCAGCTCCAGAAATCCGACGCGCTCCAGGCGGTTGAGCATCCGCCCGGTAAAGGTCCGGTTTTTATAGCGCTTGCGCTTCTCCGTGTCCCGCTTGCTCAGCCGGGCGGCAAAGAAGAGGATGACCGCAATCTTGGCAAACTCCGAGGGCTGGAACTCGATCCCCAGCTTCAGCCACCGCCGGGCCTGGTTGTGGGTCACTCCCAATGGGGTAAACACCAGGACCAGAAGGACGATAGAGCCGATCAGGGCGGGCATGGACATCCAGCGAAAAGTCTGATAGTTGATCTTGGAGACCACGAACATCCCCACCACGCCCACCGCCCCGAACAATGCCTGGCGGGAGATATACACCAGCGGGTCCCCGTCCGTATAGTAGGCGGTGGCGTAAGAGGCGGAGAACATCATGATCAGCCCGATCCCCAGCAGCAGCAGCACCAGCATCAGGAAGGGCAGGTCCAGGGGCCCCCGGGCCAGCTGCTCCTCCACAGTCAGATCTCGTTTTGGCTTTCGGGCCATGGGGCTCCTCCTCTCCGTTCGGCCTGTGCGGCGCAGCCGCAGATCACATGGGATACCGGTACATGACCCCCCAGAAGGCCAGTACGCACAGCAGCAGGGTCAGGCCGGAAAAGACACAGAACAGCTTGTTTTCGCTCCAGCCCCCCATCTCCAGATGGTGGTGCAGGGGCGCCATGCGGAAAAAGCGCTTTCCGCCGGTCTTTTTGAAATAGACTACCTGGATGATGTCGGACAGCACCTCCACCACATAGATCAGGCCCACCACCGGGATGACCATTGGCAGATCCAGGGCAAAGGCCATCCCGCACACCGCGCCGCCCAGGAACAGGGAGCCCGTGTCTCCCATGAACACCTTGGCGGGGTGGAAGTTATAGATCAGGAAGGCGGACAGCCCTCCGGCCATGGCGGCGGCGGCGGTGATCAGGTCGCTGCGGCCGTACCAGGCAGACACCGCCACATAGAAGAGCATCACCGGAATGGTGACGCCGGTAGCAAGGCCGTCCACCCCGTCGGTGAGGTTCACCGCATTGACGGTGCCCACCATGACAAAGGCGGCGAACACCATATACACGATCCAGGGGATCCCCACGATCTCGATGTTCAGAAAGGGAATGTACAGGTCGGGGGTGAGGTAGCCGTCCCGCCGCAGCAGTACGGTGAAGGCGATGGCCGCCGCCAGCTGAAGCAGGAACTTCTGGGGGGCGGTCAGCCCCTCGTTGGCGTGGTGGCGGAGCTTTTGCAGGTCATCCACAAAGCCGATGGCCCCAAACACCAGGGCGAACAGGAACACCACCAGATGGTTGTGCAGTCCGTTTTGCAGGTCCTCCCACCCGGCGGTGAGCACGGCGGTCCCGATGCCCAGAATGAACATCAGACCGCCCATGGTGGGGGTACCCTGCTTGGAGAGGTGCCAGGTGGGGCCGTCCTCCCGGATGGACTGGCCCGCCTTCAGCCGGCGGAGCGCCGGGATCAGGATCTGTCCGGCGATGGCAGTGACGCCGAACGCCACGATAAAGCTGAGAATGTATGTCATCTTGTCAAAACCTCCAGGAGTTCTTTCTCTTGGGTACCGCGGAGAGTCCTCCGCGCTTGGGCAAGCTTATATTATACTACACCGGCAGGCAAATTTCCAGCCCTTTCCCGGCACTGCGCCCGTTTTTCAAAGTATTCCGCCACGATTTCCCGCTCATCCAGAGGGAGGGTCACCCCCTGGACCTCCTGAACAGTCTCATGCCCCTTCCCCGCCAGCACGATCACATCCCCGGACCGCCCCTGGGCCAGAGCCCAGCGAATGGCCTGCCTCCGGTCGGGCTCCACATGGACCTCCCCGCCGGGGCCGCCCATTCCGGTCAGAACATCCTGGATGATGGCCCAGGGATCCTCGGTCCTGGGGTTGTCAGAGGTGATCACCGCCACATCCGCCAGCTCCCGGACCACGCCCCCCATGAGGGGCCGCTTGGTCCGGTCCCGGTCCCCGCCGCAGCCGAACAGGCAGATCAGCCGGCCAGCGGTGAAGTCCCGGGCGGTGAGCAGGACATTTTCCAGGGCATTGGGGGTGTGGGCATAGTCGATGAGCACCGTATAGGCAGTGGGGACCGGCACCACCTCCACCCGGCCCCGCACACCCTTGGCGCTTCGGAGGGAGGCGGCAATGTCCGCCAGCGTCAGCCCCAGGCACAGCCCGCAGGAGATGGCGGCCAGGGCGTTGTATATGGTGAAGCCCCCGGGTATAGGCAGGTGGATCCGCTGAATATCCTCCCGGCTCACCGCCTCAAATTCCACATGGCCGGGAAAGAGCCGGATATTTTTGGCCGTGAGGCAGGCCGCGTCCTTGTTCTCCGAGTAGGTGAACGCGGGGCACTCCACCCGCTCCCCGTACCACCGTCCCGCCGGGTCGTCCAGATTCAGCACCGCCTTCCGGCACTGCCGGAACAGAAGGCCCTTGGCCTGGCGGTAGGCCTCCATGCTCCCGTGGTAGTCCAGGTGGTCCTGGGTCAGGTTGGTGAACACCCCCACGGAGAACTCCAGCCCCTCCACCCGGTGCTGGACCAGGGCGTGGGAGGACACCTCCATCACCACATGGGTGCAGCCCCCGTCCGCCATGCGGCGCAGCAGACCCTGGAGCTCATAGCTCTCCGGGGTGGTGCGCCCCGCCGGGAGGACCTCATCCCCCACCATGTTCTGGACGGTGCCGATCAGCCCCACCCTGGTCCGCAGCACGGTCTCCAGCATATCCTTGATGAGAAAGGCGGTGGTGGTCTTGCCGTTGGTCCCGGTCACCCCCACCAGGGTCAGCCCCTCCGCCGGCCGGCCGAACCAGTTGGCCGACAGAAGAGCCAGGGCCCGCCTTGGATCCGGGGTCACCAGCCAGGGCCCATCCTCCTCCGGGCGCTCCCGGCAGAGGACGGCGGCCGCCCCCCGGTCCAGAGCCTCCCGGATGTACCGGGCGCCGTCGTCCCGGGCCCCGGGCAGGGCCGCGAACAGGGCCCCGGGCTCCAACGTCCGGGTGTCATAGGATATGGAATTTATTTCCATATCAAGATCAGGAGTCTCCCCCGTGAGGGGGACGCTGTGCAAAAGTTCCCACAGCTTCATCACGATCACCCCTCACGGGTGAGTTTCATTCTCTCTAAGCTTTGCTGTGCCGGCGGCTAATTGATGCCGGCGTAGCCATCCTCTGTGACGGTGGCAAACTGGACGTCCACAACGGTGCCGATGGCCGCGGGCTCTCCGGCGGCCACGCTCTGGCTCTCCGCCTTGGAGGTGTTGCTGTAAAAGGTGCTGGTCCCCACGGCGTGCATGAAGAAGCCGGCCTCCTCCAGCCGCTTTTTCGCGGTCTCATAGCTCAGACCCACGATATTGGGCATCGTCCCTGTCTCCTCCGGCTGGGCGCCCCCCAGATAGAGGATCACCGCGGAGCCGCCGGGTACTGCTGCGCCGGCGGCGGGGACCTGGGCGGTCACCACATCCCCCGTACCCACCGTGCGGTAGGTCAGCCCTTTTTTCTCCAGCCGGGCCGCCGCGTCGGCCACGGAGTACCCCACCGCCTGGGGGGTGCTCACATTCACCGCCGCGGACTCCTCCTGGCTGTACTGCTTCTCCACGCCCATGTAGTCCAGGATCTGGGCGATCAGCTTGCCGGCCTGGGGGGCCGCCATGTTGCCGCCGCTGATGTAGACGCCGGTGGTGCCGTATTTGCTGCCGGGGGAGGCCTCCTGTGGCTTGTCATAGGCCAGCAGGACAATGACCTGGGGGTCATCTGCCGGGGCGAAGCCCATAAAGGAGACGATGGTCCGCCCCTCCTCGTCGGTCTCGGAGGAACCGGTCTTGCCGCCGATGCGGTAGCCCGCCTGATAGGCGTTCCCGCCGGTGCCCTCGGACACCACGCTCTCCAGAATGGCCCGGGCCCGGTCGCTGCTCTCCTGGCTGACGACCTGCCGGGTGAGGGTGGGCTCCGTATTCTGGAGCACCGCGCCGCTGGCGTCGGTGATGGACTGGACCACATAGGGCTGATACAGGTTTCCGCCGTTGATGACGGCAGAGAAGGCGGTGATCATTTGCAGGGGGGTCACGGTGAAGCGCTGGCCGAAGGAGGCAGTGGCCAGGGACAGGTACCCCTCCAGGGAGGTGAAGTATTCCCGCCCCCAGTCCTGGCCTTTCTCTTCGCCAGGCAGGTCGATCCCCGTCACCTCTGTCATACCGAAGGCCTCAAAGTAATCGTAAAACTTCTCTGCGCCCAGACGCTGGCCAATCATCATAAAGGCCGGGTTACAGGAGTTCTGCACTGCTTCCGCCAGGGTCTGATGGCCATGTCCCTGAACCTTGGAGCAGTTGATCCGCACCCCATTGACCATATAGTAGCCCGGGCAATCGAAGGTGGAGTTTTCATCCACCACGCCCTCCTCCAGGGCGGCGGCCAGCACCAGCGCCTTGAAGGTGGAGCCCGGCTCGTACGGCTCCCGGATGGCCTTGTTCCGCCACTGGGTCTCCCGCGCCTTTGCCGTTGCCTGGGCGGCGGCCTGTTCCTGAAGCTCCGCGTCGGTTTGCTGCTCCTCCGCGGGCTTCTGGGCGTTCTCCGCCTTGAGCTGCTCATAGAAGCCGGGGATGTCCGCCTGGATCTCCCCCTGGAGCAGGCTGTCTGTCACTGCGGAGTAGCTGTTGGGATCGAACTCCGGGGAGCTGGCCATAGCCAGGATGGCCCCGGTCTTGGGATCCATCACCACGCAGAAGCCGCCGTTGCGCACATCGTACGCCTGGATCCCGGTCTCAATGGCCTGCTCGGCATAGGCCTGGATGGTGCTGTCCAGGGTCAGGGTCAGATCATAGCCGTTGACCGCGTCGATATAGTTGGAGTAGCTGTTGTACATCTCCACATTTTTCGCTGTTTTCCCTGTGACCACCCGGCCGGGGATGCCCTTGAGCACGTCCTCATAGCCGGCCTCCAGGCCGTACACGCCCCCTTCGGTGTTGACAAAGCCCAGCACCTGAGAGGCCAGGGCGGAAAAGGGGTAGTACCGCTTCGTGCTGGGGGTGAGGTAAAGGTAATAGGCGGTCTTGTGCTCCTCGATGAAGGCCCGAATGGCCTCGGCCTCCCCCTCCTCCACATTGGTCAGCAGCACCTCATACTGGGAGTTCTCCTTCTCCAGACGCCGCTCCAGGTCCGCCCGGTCCAGGTCCGGACGGACGGCGCACAGGCCGTCTGCCACCTCGTCCCGTTTCCTCTGGATCTCCGCCTGATAAGCACTCTGGTCCAGCTTTCCATCCTCGTCCTCAAAGTCGTCCTTATCCACGCTGTTAATCAGGTCTTTCGGGGCCAGGATCAGGTTGTAGACGGTGGCCGACATGGCCATCACCTCGCCGTTGGCATCCAGGATGTCCCCCCGGTGAGCCGCTACCGCCACATCCATCAGCTGCTGCTCGGCAGCCTTCTGCTGATAGAAGTTGTGGTCCCGGATGGAGATGTTCCACAGCTGCACCGCCAGCGGGATGAAAAAGCCCACCCCGCATATCAGCATCAGGATCACGGTGCGGCGGAACACCATCCGCTTGGAGATCCGGTTCTGTTCCGGCTGGCTGTTGTTCCGGCGTTCCCTCTCTTCCCATTGACGACCCACGCTGGTTCCTCCTCTCTCCCTGTCGGGAGAAAAATCTCTCTTCTGACATCAGAAGGGCGCAGGGAAGTCGCCTTCCCGCGCCCTTTATCTCTGTCCCGCTCCTTCTCTGGCTCCACTATATGGCCGCGTCAGCGGAAATATTCAGTCAGCTCATGCACAATATTCTTGAACCCCTGAAGCGCGCCCTGTATGCCGGAGGCGGTCTCCTCCTCCCCATACAGCACCACGCTGTCCGGTTCGGACAGGTCCAAATAGACGATCTGCTCCTCTGTGGGGCGGACCATGGTGTCCCCCACGGCGGCCTGGATCCGCTCCATGTCAAAGACCTGCTCATATCGGGCGGACAAGGTGACATTCTCCGCCTGAAGGGTCTTGAGGTCGTTCCGAAGGGTGACCACCGCATCGTTGGCCATCACGAACTGGGCGTAGCTGAAGATCAGCAGGGCGGCAAAGACGCCCACCGCGGCAAAGCCGATCACCGCAAAGGGCGAAACCTCCCCCGCCTCCCGCACCTGTATCTTGGTACGGGTGAGAGCCCGCTCCCGGGTGCGGGGACGGACCTTGGGCCTCGGCTGGATGGTGGACTCCCGGCCGGGAGCCCGGACCGCACTGCCATCATACGCGGGAGCATAGGCGACGCTTCCATAGGTGCGGTAGGATGATGTGCTATTGCTGCGATGGCGGCTGGCCATTCCACTCACTCCATTCTCCTCATTGTCTCTTCTCTCACGGCTGGCCCGGCACTCCGTACCGGACATCCGGGTCCTTCAGCTTTTCCGCCACCCGCAGCTTGGCACTGCGGGCCCTGGGGTTCTCCGCCACCTCCTGCTCTGAGGGCAGGATGGGTTTTCGGGAAACAAGCCGCACATCCGGCGTCTTCCCGCACACACACACGGGAAAATCCGGCGGACAGGTGCAGCCCCTGGAAAACGCGGCCAGACCGGTCTTGACGATCCGGTCCTCCAGGGAATGGAAGGTGATCACCGCCAGCCGCCCGCCCCGGTTCAGCCGGGGGACGGCCGACTGGACCATCCGGTCCACACTGGCCAATTCATCGTTGACGGCGATGCGGATGGCCTGAAAACTCCGCTTGGCCGGATGCTGCTTCTCTTTCAAGGCTCTGGCGGGCATCCCGCTGCGGATAACATCCACCAGCTCCAAGGTCGTCTCAATGGGCTTGTCCGCCCGGCGGCGGACGATCGCGGCGGCAATGGATGCGGCATAGCGCTCCTCGCCGTACTGGGTCAGGATGCGCCGCAGTTCCTCCTGGCTCCACCCATTCACCACATCGGCAGCGCTCAGGCCCTGGTCACGGTCCATGCGCATATCCAGGGGAGCGTCCGCCATATAGGAAAAGCCCCGGGAACCGTCGTCCAGCTGCGGGGAGGACACCCCAAGATCAAAGAGCATCCCGTCCACGCCGTCCAGAGCAAGCTCGTCCAGGATCCCGTTCAGCTGGTCAAAATTGCTGTGGACCAGGGTCACCCGGTCCATCCACGGAGCCAGCCGCTCCTGGGCGGCGTCCAGCGCCGCCTGGTCCCGATCCACACAGATCAGCCGCCCGGTGGTCAGCCGCCGGGCGATCTCCCGGCTGTGCCCCGCCCGGCCCAGCGTTCCGTCCAGATAGATGCCCTCCGGCCGGATGGCCAGGGCCTGGATACACTCGTCCAGCAGCACCGGACGATGGGTAAATGTCTCACTCATCTCAGAACCCCAACTCACTCATACAGGCCGCCATCTTCTCCGGCGTCATTTCCTCCTCGTCCTGGTACCACAGCTGGGCGCTCCAGATCTCCGCCCGGTCGTTGACCCCCAGGATCACCGCGTCCTTCTCCAACTGCGCATAGCGGCGCAGCTTTTGGGGGATAACAATGCGTCCCTGGCTGTCCAGCTCACATTTTACCGCATTGGCAAACAGGGGCCGCATGACCTTGGACTGCGTCATGGGGAGGGAGGCAAACTTTTCTGTGAATTTGTCCCAGGTACTCTGGGGATAGATGGCCAGGCAGGTATCAATGCCCATAGCCAGATAGAAGGTGACGCCCAACTCCTCCCGGAGCTTGGCGGGGATGAACAGACGGCCTTTGGCATCGATGCTGTGCTCGTATGTGCCGGTCATCTGTGTCACCTCTCCCCCACTTCACTCTTTTTTTATGGGGAGAAGCACCACTTTCCCCCACCCTCGTGTTTTAGTATAAAAGCTGTTGACATAAAAAGCAACCCTTTTTTTCAATTTTGCACAGAAAAAAACCGCAGGATTCCCGCGGTTTCGCCTCTTTTTCGATATAAAACGTACGTTCTATCCAGTTAACAGAATATCTCCTTTTCTCTTCTTCCTCAGGATTCTTGTGTTGTGTATTGCTGTCAATCACTATATCTTGTGCTTCGTGATTCCTACCATGGGACTAACAGCTTTTCCGTTGCGGCGCCGGCCCGGTTGTGGTAGACTGGATACACAGTACAGAGAAAAGCGAGGGGACCTGTTATGCTGGATTGGACAGAACTGGAAGCTCAATGCCTCTCCTGCCAGCGGTGCGCGCTGGCGGACGCCCGGCACCATGTGGTATTCGGCGTAGGCGTCCGGGATGCGGAGGTCATGCTCATCGGAGAGGGACCCGGAGAAAACGAGGACCTCCAGGGCCAGCCCTTTGTGGGACGGGGCGGCCAGCTGCTGGATGAGATGCTGGAGCTCATCGATCTGAGCCGTGAGAAAAACGTGTACATCGCCAACATCGTCAAGTGCCGCCCTCCCCACAACCGTGATCCCCTGAACACGGAGCAGGACGCCTGCATCGACTATCTCCGCAACCAGGTGGCACTCATCCGGCCCAGGATCATTGTCTGTCTGGGGCGGATCGCTGCCATGCGCCTCATCAAGCCCGATTTCAAGATCACCCGGGAACACGGCCTGTGGTTTGAAAAGTCCGGCGTTTCCATGATGGCCATGTTCCACCCCGCCGCTATCCTGCGGGACCCCAGCCGCCGCCCGGATACCTTTGTGGATCTCAAGAGCCTCCAGGCCAAGATCCGTGAGGTCTGCACCCACACCTACCAGTGAATGAGAAATCAGGAATTATCTTGGGGCGGATACATTTTTGGCCCCGCCAAACCAACGCATATCAACACCTACACGCATAAAAAAAGCGGCACGGAATACTCCGCGCCGCTTTTGCACTCTTTCCTGGAAATCCAGAACCGCCAGTACACAGCAATTCCTGATTTCTAACTTCTCATTCCGAATGGACTGAATTACATCATTTTCACGGTATAGTACACCAGCAGGGCAAACAGCCAAGCCACCATGGCGTACAGCAGGTAATAGGACAGCGCCCCTCCCACAAAGGCCGCAATGGCGATGGCCGCCAGGCTGATCACACAGCTGAGCAGCATCAGGGGGTATCCGGCCTCCTCCGGGAGCAGCTGCCCGGCCTCGCCGGAGAACAGGCGTCCGCCGTGGCCCTTCAGCCAGAGCATCATAACCGCCAGCACCAAAATGACTGCCACCGCACCAATGGTATAGAAGCTGGAGGCTCCGGCATGGCGGACAAACCACAGGCCCAGGACACCCACACCGCTCACCAAGGCGGACAAGAAAAACTCCCGCTGATACAGATAGTACACCAGGGCCAGCGCCGCCCAGGCGGGCACCAGCCAAAACAGCATCCGAATGCCGGACTCCTGAAACACCAGCGTAATCTGCGCACAGAGGTACAGCGCGGCAGAGACCGCCGCCAAGCTCAGTTGAAGGCCGGCCCGGCCGCCCTGCTTCAGCCGCAGAACCACCCACACCACACAGGCAGCCAAAGCCGCCAGGCTGACCCACCGCAGGCCGTTGAGGGCCGCGCTGATCGCCAGCGCCAGATTGATGGACTCCGGCGTGGTGCGGAAGTTGATATAATACTTATTGATAAGGCTCAGCAGGAACTCCAGGACAACAGCCGCTCCAACCCAGATCAAAGCCCGGTTCAGATCGCGGTCCTCCTGGCGCCGCTGCGCCTCTCTCTCGTTATAATCCATGTGTTCTGATTCTCCTTGCTTGATGAGCCGGCTCCCGGCCGGTCCAGCCGGTTGGCCGCTTTCTACGCATTGAACATCCAGTCAATTTATTATTTTACCAGAAGTCCAAAGGTTTTGCAACACAAAAAAAGGAAAAAACCATACCTGCACGGTTCAGAGACGAAAAATATGCAAAACGGCCAAAAAGCCGGGAGGCGGTCTCCCGGCTTGTGGTCAGGTAAAGCGGCGTTGGCCCCGCCTACTCAGCTGTTTCCGAATTCAGAAAAGAAGCGGTCATGGATGGCCTGGACTGCCCGGTCAGCGTCCCGCTCGTCCACCAGGACGGATACCTTGATCTCGCTGGTGGAGATCATGCTGATGTTGATCCCGGCACTGGACAGTGCCTCAAACATCTTACAGGCCACGCCGGAGTTGTTCACCATGCCGGCTCCCACGATGGAGACCTTGGCCACCTGGGTGTTCACCTCGATGGACTGGAAGCCGATGTACTCCCTATTCTCCTCCAGGATGGCTCTGGCCTCCTCCGCGTCGCTCCGGGCCACGGTGAAGCTGATGTCCTTGCTGCTGTTGCGGCCGATGGACTGAAGGATGATGTCCACATTGATCTTCTTCTTGGCCAGCAGGGAGAAGATCTTAAAGGCGATCCCCGGCTCATCCGCCAGGCCCACCAGAGCCAGACGGGCTACATTCTTATCCTTTGCCACACCGCTAACGTGGGTCTTTTCCATGGTCTTGACAACCTCCTTGACTTTTGTACCAGGTTTTCCAGAGAAGCTGGAGAGGACCTCCATATTCACGTTATACCGTTTCGCCATCTCCACCGAGCGGTTGTGGAGGACCTGCGCCCCCAGGCTGGCCAGCTCCAGCATCTCATCGAAGGTGATCTCCTCCAGCTTCCGCGCCCCCTGCACACTGCGGGGGTCGGCGGTGTAGACGCCGTCCACATCGGTGTAGATCTGGCACAGGTCGGCGTGGAGCGCGGCCGCCAGGGCCACTGCGGATGTGTCCGAGCCGCCCCGGCCCAGGGTAGTCACGTCGCCATACTTGTTAATGCCCTGGAAGCCAGCCACCAGCACAATCTTTCGCTTATCCAGCTCGGTCTGGATGCGCTCAGTCTGGATGCGCTTGATGCGCGCCCCGCCATAGGCGGAGTCGGTGTTCACACCGGCCTGCCAGCCGGTGAGCGAGACCACCTGATAGCCCATGGCCTCGATGGCCATGGCGCACAGAGAAATGGAGATCTGTTCCCCCGTGGCCAGCAGCATATCCATCTCCCGCTTGGACGCATGGGGGTTGATCTCCGCCGCCTTGGCGATCAGATCATCGGTGGTATCCCCCTGGGCGGAGAGCACCACCACCACACTGTGCCCCTTGCGATAGGTCTCTGTGATGATCCGGGCCACGTTGCGCACGCGGTCCGCGTTGGCGACAGAGCTGCCGCCGAATTTTTGTACAATGAGTGCCATATATCGTTTCCCTCCAACGGTTGATCAAGACGCAGATTTCCGGTCCGGCTCCCGCCGGTCCATCCATCCTATGCACACTGCGACCGACAGGACAGGGTCACAGGATGCGGAACAGGGAGTCCACTTCCACGCCGGCCAGACGGTCCCGCAGCTGGGGCTCAGTCATGGGGGCGGTGAGGAAGGCGGCCTCGCCGGCGGGTGCGCCGCTGCGGGCCAGAGGCTGAAGCTCGCCGCAGGCCAGACGGGCCTGGTCCATGGAGATCTGCGCCCGAACGTACCACCGGGAGGTCAGCAGGTCGGAGGACACCACCAGGTCGGGTGCTCCGGGTCCCCACTGGTTCCGGTGATCCCGGTGGGTGTCCCGGGCAATATCCATCACATCGGCCACCACAGCGGAGGCGGTGGGCAGCTTGCCCGCGCCGCGGCCGTAGAACATCACATCGCCCACGGCGTTTCCGGTGACCGCGATGGCGTTGAACACATCCTCCACACCGGCCAGGGGGTTCTCACAAGAGACCAGGTGGGGGGCCACAAAGGCGCACACCTTGCCCTCCGGCTCCCGGATGGCCCGGCCCAGCAGCTTGATCTTATAGCCGCAGGAGTCAGCATAGGCCACATCGGCCAGGCTCACTCCCCGGATGCCCTGGGTGGGAACCTGGTCGGGATAGACGTGCTGCCCAAAAGACAGGGCGGCCAGGATGCAGGTCTTGCGGCAGGCGTCGTGGCCGTCCACGTCGGCGGTGGGGTCCTGCTCGGCATAGCCGTTGGCCTGAGCCTCCTTCAAAGCCTGGTCGAAGGTGAGTCCCGCCTTGATCATCCGGGTGAGGATGTAGTTGGTGGTGCCGTTGAGGATACCGGTGACCTGATCCACCTCATTGGCGGCCAGGCAGGCATTCAGGGGCCGCAGGATGGGGATTCCACCGCCCACGCTGGCCTCGAACAGATAGCTGACGCCGTGCTCCTTGGCCAGCTGCAGCAGCTCATAACCGTGGGTGGCTACCAGCTCCTTGTTGGCCGTGACCACGCTCTTTCCGGCCTTCAGGGCACGGGTGGTGTAGTCCAGGGCAGCGCCTACACCGCCGATGGTCTCCACCACGATGCCCACCTCGGGGTCATGCTCGATCGTAGAGAAGTCCTTGACAAACAGATCCTTGTACGGGCCCTCAAAAATATCCCGGGCCCGCATGATGTATTTCAGCCGGACCTGGTTGTTCACCCGTCCATCGATCAGTCCGCTGTTCTTGGTCAGCACCTCAGCCACACCGGAACCCACAGTCCCGAAGCCCAAAATCGCTATATTTACCATTCCGTTCACCTCATTCTGCATCTGCCGGCCATCTTAACCGGCCAGGATCTCGCATTTCAGCACACCCGGACTGCCCGCCGCCGCGTTCAGCATATCCTCCAGCGAGCGCTGGAGGGCAGAGGTCTCCGCCGTGATGGTCACCACCGCGCAGCCGTTGACCGGGATGTTCTGATTGATGGTCAGGATGTTGACCCCCGTTCCGGCAAAGACATTGAGCAGTCCGGACAGGATCCCCGGCTCATCCTTCAGCATCGTCTGAAAGGTGACGATCCTTCCATGGAGCATATCGTTGAAGGGACGCACCGCGTCCTTGTACTTGTAATAGGCACTGCGGCTGATGCCCACAGCCTGCGCCGCCCGGTTCACCGTGGTCTCCTCGCCTGTCTCCAGAAGGCGCTTGGCCTCCGCCACCTTGCGGAAGATCTCCGGCATGGCAGAGGACTCCACAATAAAGTATCCTGCCGTCTGTTTCATAGTGCCTCCTCCATTCCGCGCCACTTTGTCCGCCTACTGCGGCCATTTGTTTTTGTACTGCGGTCTATTTTAGCATATCTTTCACAGGGATGCAACGGCGAAACACATTCCACGTATAGATTTTTCCGGGAAAGCACAGGTGATATTTGTCGTTTTTCACAACACAGCGAAGGAAAACACAGCGGGAGGAGCCTGCGCTCCTCCCGCCGAGAGGTTCAGTAGCCGTAGGGCACTCCGGTATCCGGGTTGATCAGCGCCCCATCTCCGCCGGAGTTCTCCGGATCCGGCGGCAGCGCCGGGTCGTCTGTACCCGGTTCGCTGGGCTCCTCCGGCGCTCCGGGCTCCGGCTCCTCCGTGCTGGGCTCATTGGAGTGCACGGTGCAGCTCTGCCCTCCCGCGGCCGCCAGATAGGCGGAATAGAAGGCGCTGCTGTCCCTGGCTACGGCGCCGCCCACGCTCTCCCGGTCCAGATTCAGATAACACAGGGTACGCACGCTCACCTCCGGGCAGTAGGGGCCCGCCGCCCGGTAGAAGCCGGTAAATTCTCCGTTGGCGTCCAGGATGGGGTCGTCCACACACACCCGCACCATCGAGTTGGAGCCCTCCTCCAGAGAGTGGCAGCTGCACACGAAGGAGGGGCGGTCCTCCGGGAACACATAGCCGGTGGCGATGCGGGAGCTCCCTCTGGCGTCATACTGACAGGCCTCGATGGCCTCTCCGCCGCAGTCCATGCAGTAGGAGACGCTGACCAGTCCGCTGACCTGGGGGAACTTCCGGTCCGCCAGCCCCTCATGGATGGGGGTCATCACTTTTTTGAACACCTGGGCCGCGGGATTGCCCGGGGCGGGGACCCGCTCCGGCGTCTCATAGCCCACCCAGACTGCCGCAGTGTAGTAGGGGGTATAGCCCACGAACCAGCGGTTGTCCTTGGTATCCGTGGTACCCGTCTTACCGGCGGTGGTCATGCCGCTGATCCGGGCCTCCGTGCCGCCGCCGCTGGTCACCACGTTGGTGAGCATGGAGTTGATATAGTAGGCGGTGGTGTCCTTGACCGCCACCGAGTCCTCCCGGGTGTTGTCCAGGATGACCTCTCCCTTGCTGTTTTCCACCTTGGTATAGGTGCGCGCCTGGCGGTAGACGCCCCCGTTGGGGAACACGGAGAAGGCGTTGGCCATGTCCCGGGTGCTGACGCCATCGGTCAGACCGCCCATAGCCAGGGGGGCGATGCCGATGTCCCCCTTCACCTCGCCGTTCACCATGCGGCCGCTCTCCAGCGGCAGGTGAAAGCGCTGGGTGGCAAATTCAAACGCCTTGGCCGGGGTCACCTGGGCCACCGTGCGCACTGCCACCGTGTTATAGGAGTCCTCCACCGCCTGATTCACCGTCACCTGGCCCCGGTAGACGCCATCCACGTTCACCGGCCACGCCTTGCCGCCCAGCACCTGATAGGGGTAGTCGGGCATGACGGTGATGGGGCTCATCAGGCCCATCTCAATGGCCGGGGCATAGGCGGACAGGGGCTTGATGGAGGAACCGGGCTGCCGCTTGGCGTTGGTAGCCAGGTTCAGGCCCCGGTTGATCTCCTTCTCACCGATCCGGCCCACCAGGGCGGCGATGTCCCCGGTCTCGTTGTCAATGATGGTGATGGCCGACTGAAGGCGCTGGCCCGTGCTCTTGGAGACATAGTTCAAAAGCTCCTCGTCCCCATAGACGGCCTCCGCCTTTTTCTGGACCTCCGGGTCGATGCAGGTGTAGATCCGCAGGCCTCCGCTGGCCAGCATCTGGCTGGCCACCTTGTCGGAGTAGTCGTACTTTTCCTTCAGATCCTTGATTACGTCGGAGATGACCTGCTCCTCGTACCAGGAGTAGATGTTCTCCGGGCTCTCCGAGTCGCCGCTGGAGCCCGCCTCCATACCCACAAAGACCAGCTCCTGGGCCACCGCCTGATCGTGCTCCTCCTGGGTGATGTACCCCTCCTTGAGCATCTGGTTCAGAATGAGCTCCTGGCGGTACTTGTTCCACTGCTTGGCGTCCCACAGCTCCCCCTTGCTGTTGGCCACCTTGGCCAGGGAGTACGGGCCGTATTTGGAGGGGTTATTGGTGATGGCAATGAGGCTGGCACACTCGGCCAGGGTCAGCTCAGACACCGGCTTTCCGAAATATTTTTCGGCGGCAGCCCCCACACCCTCGCAGCCGGCGCCCAGGGGGATGACATTCAGATACCACAGCAGCGTGGTGTCCTTGTCATAGTTCCGGTCAAACTCCAGCGCACGGAAGATCTCCGTCACCTTCCGCTTCACCGTGGTCTCATTGTCCTCCGTCAGGTTCTTGATGAGCTGCTGGGTGATGGTGGAGCCGCCCTGGATGTCTCCGCCGGTGAACATACTGAACACCGCCTGGGCGGTGCGCCACCAGTCCACCCCGTTGTGCTTCAGGAAGCGCCGGTCCTCAATGGCGATCGCCGCATTTTTCAGATCCTCCGGGATCTCCTCATACTCCACCCACTGGGAGCTGATGGAGGTGAGCACCTGTCCCAGCTCCTGATACTGGCCGCTGTCATCCTCATAGTACATCACGCTGTTTTCCCGCAGGGTGACGTCCCCCAGGTCCAGCGAAGCCTTCGGGAGGATGACCGTCCGGACGTAGACCGCCCCGAAGCAGCACAGGATGGCCCCGGTGGTCACGGCGATGAGCAGCAGGGTACCGATCACCCGCAGTGCCAGTCCGCCCCGGCCGCGCCCCTTTTTCGGGCGGCGGGGCCCGTCTCCGGACCGCTGGCCGGAGCCGCTGCGGGACCGGGGCCGGCGTTCCTCCCCGGAAGCGTAAGAAGAATAGTTTTGTTCAGACACAGAAATCCCTCCGAACCTGCGGCGCTGCCGGCTTCCGGCGCGCCCAATGTCCATGGTGATGGTCGGTTTTGATCTCCCCCAGGAGCGCGGCTCTTCCCTGGAAAGGAACTGGCACACACCTCTGGCGGCAAAAAATCAGTATATATTATACCATATTTTGCGTTTTTGTCCATCCTGGGTTTTCTCCACCTCCATCCTCTGTCACAGAGAGACGTTTTTCCCTTGAGCGGCCCGTTGGAATATGGTATACTGGACCCGAGCCCGGGCCTGCCCCGGGCCCTGTGTGTGGGCCGATTCGGCCAAACCAACTCTTCCAGCCCCGCCCGAAGGCATCCACGGACACGGCGGGACCGCAGCGCGTCGGGAGAGCTGGAAAACAACTTAGGGGAGTGTTATCTATGAACGGTATCTTTAAGAGCCTGCCCTTCCGCCTGCTGATCGGGGTCGCGGCGGGCATCGTACTGGGCCTCTGGGCCTCCGGCTTTGCCTACGGCGGTCAGGTAATGCAGGTGGTGCTGACCCTCAAGGAGCTTCTGGGCTCTCTCATCAACTTCTGCGTCCCCCTGATCATCATCGGCTTCATCGCCCCCTCCATCACCCGGCTGAAGCAGAACGCCTCCCGGATGCTGGCTCTGGCCCTGGTGCTGGCCTACACCTCCTCAGTGTGCGCAGCCCTGATGTCCATGGCGGCAGGCTATGCCATCATCCCCGCCTTATCCATCCAGTCGGCGGCGGAGGGTCTCAACCATCTCCCTGAGCTGCTGTTCAACCTGGAGATCACTCCGGTCATGTCGGTGATGTCCGCCCTGGTGTTCTCCGTGCTGGTGGGCCTGGCCGCCACCTGGGCCAAGGCCGAGGCCGTCACCCGGATCCTGGAGGAGTTCCAGCGCATCGTGCTGGATGTCGTGACCCGCGTGATCATCCCCATCCTTCCTTTCTTCATCGCCGGCACCTTCACAAGCCTGGCCTATGAAGGCTCCATCACCCGGCAGCTGCCGGTGTTCCTCATCGTCATCCTGATCGTCATGGTGGGCCACTACATCTGGCTGGCCGTGCTGTACGGCCTGGCCGGGGCCTACTCCGGTGCCAACCCCTGGGAGGTCCTTCGTCATTATGGCCCCGCCTACCTCACCGCCGTAGGCACCATGTCCTCCGCCGCCACCCTGGCGGTGGCCCTTCGTGGGGCCCGCAAGTCCTCTGTCCTCCGCCGGGACATGGTGGACTTCGGCATCCCCCTGTTTGCCAACATCCACTTGTGCGGCTCCGTGCTCACCGAGGTGTTCTTTGTGATGACCGTCTCCAAGGTGCTGTACGGCCAGCTGCCCGCCCCCATGACCATGGTCCTGTTCTGCATCCTGCTGGGCATCTTCGCCGTGGGCGCGCCCGGCGTCCCCGGCGGCACCGTGATGGCCTCCCTGGGCCTGATCATCAGCGTGCTGGGCTTTGACGACACGGGTACGGGCCTGATGATGACCATTTTCGCCCTTCAGGACAGCTTCGGCACCGCCTGCAACGTCACTGGCGACGGTGCGCTCACCCTGATGCTCACCGGCTATGCCAAGAAGCACAACATCCAGGAGGTCCAGTCCGGGGAGATCCTGTGAACCCCGCTCCTCCCGGCTCCATATTGCTGACCTGCCCCGTCCGGGAAAAACCGGACGGGGCTTTTTCCATAACAGGGGGCCGGAGCATGACGCTCCGGCCCCGTTCTGTATCATGGTGTTACAGGGTCTCCGCCCAGCGCTCCACCGCGGCCCGCAGGAACCGGGCGCAGCCCGGGACGCTCCGGTCGTAGTAGGCGGTGAAGCGGGGGTCCTCCGTATAGAGGGCGGCCAGTCCCCGGTGCTTCCCCGGGTCGTACCGGTTCCCTGTCAGGGTCAGCCACCGCCGGTGCAGGGCGGCGATGCGCCGCCCCTCCTCCCCCTCCGGGGACAGCTTTTCCGAGACAGCGCGCTCCAGCCCCGCCCGGATCTCCTCTCCCAGGCCCCTCCAGGTCCGGTACTGCTCCTGAGTCAGGCCCATCACCGCGGCGTTGGCCTCGTCCATCTGGGCGTCGCCGTATTTCTCCCGGACCTCCCTGCCATAGAGCGCCTCGTTGCACTCCACGGCCTGACGCTTGAATACCTCAAATTTTTGTTCGTCCTGCATGATCTCGTTCCTTTCTTCCGCATGGATGGTGTCTGTGACCGACCGGATCAACCCGTCCAGGCGGGCGCGCTCCCCCTCCAGCCGGGCCAGATGGCCCCGCAGAGCGGCCAGCCGGTCAAAGTCGGGATCATCCAGACACGCCCTGATCTGGGCCAGCTCCACCCCGAGGGCCCGGTAATACAGGATGTCCTGGAGCCGGTCCACCTGGGCCAGACCGTAGCGGCGGTAGCCGTTTTCCGCCACACGGCCGGGCTTGAGCAGACCGATCTGGTCGTACCAGCGCAGAGTGCGGGTGGTCACCCCGGACAGGCGCGCCAGCTCCTGAATGGAATATTCCATGCTGATCCCTCCTCAGCCCCCATTGTAGCGGCTGCCGTTACGGCAAGGTCAAGGGCTTTTTTCAAACTTTTTCTCGCCATCTGGATCATGTCCCTCCCAGTATAGCAGAGCGGCCCCCGCCTGTAAAATTTCTTGTAAAAACGCCGCATCTGGTGTAGGATACAAATAAAACGCTTGCACCGCCCCGGCCCAGGCGACAGGAGGCGCTATGAAGATCCTCATCTCCCCGGCAAAAAAGATGCGGTCCGATCCGGACACCCTGGCCCCGGAGGCCCTCCCCGCCCTCCTTTCGGAGACGGAGCGCCTCCTGTCCGCCCTGCGCGCCATGACGCCCGGAGAACTCCAGTCCCTGTGGCGCTGCAGCGACGCCATCGCCGCCCAGAATCTGGAGCGGCTGCGGGACATGGACCTGCGGCGGCGTCTGACCCCGGCCCTGCTGTCCTATGTGGGGCTCCAGTACCAGTACATGGCCCCCGGCGTTCTGGAGCAGCGCCAGTACGACTACCTCCAGGCCCACCTGCGCATCCTGTCCGGCTTTTACGGGATCCTGCGCCCCTTCGACGGGGTGACCCCCTACCGGCTGGAGATGGGGGCCAAGCTGGAAACAGACGGTGCGCGGGACCTGTACGGCTTCTGGGGGGACAAGCTGGCCCGGGTTCTGGAGCCCGGGGACGGGCCAGTGGTGGACCTGGCCTCCCGGGAGTACAGCCGGGCGGTGGTCCCCCACCTGCCCCGCGGCGTTCCCCTGGTCGCCTGCATCTTTGGCCGGCTCCGGTCGGACGGCCGGGTGGTGGAGCAGGGTGCTCCCTGCAAAATGGCCCGGGGCCAGATGGTCCGCTGGATGGCGGAACAGGCGGTCACCCGGGTGGAGGAGTTACAGGAGTTCCGGGATCTGGGCTACCGCTTCTCGCCGGAGCGCTCCGACCCCGGGCGGTATGTATTTTTGAAGGAGGATGACACATGATGTTAGAGATTGGAAGCCAGGCGCCGGAGTTCACCCTGCCGGACCAGAACGGGGAGCCCGTCTCCCTGTCGGATTTCCGGGGACAGACCGTGGTGCTCTATTTTTATCCCAAGGACAGTACGCCGGGCTGTACCCGCCAGGCCCGCGCCTTTGCCGACGTCCACGAGGAACTGCGAGCACTGGGCGCGGTGGTGCTGGGGGTAAGCCGGGACTCATCGGCCTCCCACCTGCGGTTCATCCAGAAAAACGGCCTGCCCTTCCGCCTTCTCTCCGACCCGGAGCGGACCGCCCTGGAGGCCTACGGCGTGTGGCAGGAGAAGAAGCTGTATGGGAAGGTGAGCATGGGCATCGTCCGCACCACCTACCTCATCGACGGGGCAGGGATCATCCGCGCCGTCATGCCCAAGGTCAAGCCGGATCAGAACCCGGCGGATGTGCTGGCCCTGCTCCGGGCCGGAGAGGAGGCAGCCCAATGATCCGATTTGAGTGTGACTACGCCGAAGGGGCCGCGCCCCAGCTTCTGGAGCGGCTGACCCGGACCAATCTGGAACAGACCCCCGGCTATGCCGTGGACGGCCACTGCCAGCGGGCCCGGGACCTGATCCGGGCAGCCTGCGCCGCCCCCCAGGCCGAGGTGGAGTTTCTGGTGGGCGGGACCCAGGCCAATCAGACGGTGATCTCCGCCGCCCTGCGCCCCTATCAGGGGGCCCTGTGCGCCCAGACCGGACACATCAACGTCCATGAGACCGGGGCCATCGAGGCCACCGGACACAAGGTACTCCCCCTCCCCTCCCAGGACGGCAAGATCACTCCGAAGCAGGTGGAGCAGTTCTGCGCTGTCCACTGGGCCGACCCCACCCGGGAACACATCGTCCAGCCCGGCATGGTGTATCTCTCTCAGCCCACCGAGACCGGGCTGCTGTACACCCGGACGGAGCTGGAGGGCTTCCGGGCCGTCTGCGACCGGTATGGGATGTATCTGTACATCGACGGGGCCCGGTGCGGCTATGGGCTGGCCGCGCCGGAAAACGATGTGGATCTCACCGACCTGGCCCGGCTGACCGACGTGTTCTACATCGGCGGCACCAAGGTGGGGGCCCTGTTCGGTGAGGCGGTGGTCATCTCCAGCCCCGCCCTTCAGCGGGATTTCCGGTACTGTATCAAGCGCCACGGCGGGATGCTGGCCAAGGGCCGCCTGCTGGGCCTCCAGTTCGAGGCGCTGTTTGAGGACGGCCTGTACCTGCAGCTGGGCCGTCACGGTGTGGAACAGGCCCTGCGCATCCGGGAGGCCTGCCTCCGACGGGGCCTCCCCCTCCACTTCGACTCCCGCACCAACCAGCAGTTCCCCGTCCTGACCAGTGCACAGCGGGAGCGGCTGGAGGAGAAGTACGCCTTCACGTTCTGGGAGCAGCTGGACGATGACCGGGCTGTGGTCCGCTTCTGCGCCAGCTGGGCCACCGACCCGGCCGCCGTGGACGCCCTGACTGCCGATCTGCTCTCCCTGCCCTGAGCTGCAATCGGCAGCCCGCGCTCAAGTTGTCTCAGGAGCAGCCGATCTCCTGCTTTGCGTTCCTCTTTTGTCCTAAATATGACAGAAACCAGGCTCATGCTTGATCCATGAACCGTTTTTTGCCAGACTCAATCCGCTGGAATCATCTGATTCCAGCGGATTGTCTGTCGAAAAAGTCCAGCAGAAGCTGGGCTTTTTCATTTGCATGAAGCAAAATGAGGAGGCGGGAGTAATGAACGATACTGGAGCGTCAGAAAATTGGTGGTACTCATATCAAAGCCAACACCAAGAAGCAGGTGAACGTCCAGCCCCCGGTGAAAGGCCGAGGCCCGCCGCAGATGCGGCGGGCCCTACATTATGTAGATACCTTGCTCATGTGGGCGGAGGCGGATTTCAGCATCAGCCGCTTGGTGCCCACGTTGTCAAAGGCGATCTCTACCAGGGCGTCTCCCCCCATCTTCTGAATGGAGAGGATCATCCCCCGGCCAAAGGCCTTGTGCTGCACCATATCCCCCTTCTGGAAGCTGGCCGCCGGAGCCGCCGGGGCCGCCGGAGCGGCAGGGCGTGCAGCCGTCCTTCTCCGCTCCTCCCCCGCCATGGCCTGGACAAAGCCGCCATAGGAGGGCTGGCTCCCGGCGTACTGGGGCCGCTGGTCGTACGGGCTGCGGCTTTCCTGGGCCGCCCGCGTCCCATAGCCGCCATAGCCGGAGGTCCGGCTGGGCATACCGCCCCAGCCATCGTCCAGGAAGCTGCGGCCGGAGCGCTCCAGATGCTCCGGCGGGATCTCGTCCAGAAAGCGGGAGGGCCGGTTGGAGCTGGTGCGCCCGAACAGCATCCGCTGCCCGGCACAGGTGAGGTACAGCCGCTCCTTGGCGCGTGTCATGGCCACATAGCACAGCCGCCGCTCCTCCTCCATCTCATCCTGCTCGCCGATGGCCCGGATGCCGGGGAAGATACCCTCCTCGGCTCCTACCACAAAGACCACAGGGAACTCCAGCCCCTTGGCGGAGTGCATGGTCATCATCACCACGCAGTCCTGGTCCGGGTCGTGGTTGTCCAGGTCGGTATACAGGGCGATCTCGTCCAGGAAGCCCGCCAGTGACGGCTCCTCCCCCGCATTTTCCAGATAGCCGTTGATGGAGGTAAGAAGCTCCCGCACATTCTCCAGCCGGGTGCGGTCCTCCACCGTGTTCTTCGTCTCCAGCATGGCGGCGTAGCCGGTGCGCAGGATCAGCTCCTCATAGAACTGGTCCAGAGGCAGCTGGGTGAGCATGGCGGACAGCTCCCCCATCAGATTGGTGAAGACCGCCAGCTTGGCCGCCGCCCGCTCCAGCTCCGGATACATCCGGGCGTTGTCGATCACGGCATACAGAGAGCTTCCGTCCCGCCTGGCAATGGCCTGGGCGGTCTCCACCGTCCGGGCCCCGATCCCCCGGGGCGGGTTGTTGATGATCCGGGTGAGGCGCAGGTCGTCCTCCGGGTTGTTGAGGACGGCCAGGTAGGCGATCATGTCCTTGACCTCCGCCCGGTCAAAGAAGCGGGTGCCCCCGATGATCCGGTAGGGGATGCCGTTTCGCTTGAAGGCCTGCTCCAGCTGGTTGGACTGGGCGTTCATCCGGTAGAGGACCGCGTGATCCTTCCAGGGCCGGCCCTGGCTGTAATCCTCCATCACCTGCTCGGCCACATACCGCGCCTCATCGTTCTCGTTCATGGCGGTGTACAGGTGGAGCTTCTCCCCCTCCCCCGCCCGGGTCCACAGCTCCTTGCCCTTGCGCCCCTGGTTGTTGCGGATGACAGCGTTGGACGCCTCCAGGATGTGCCGGGTGGAGCGGTAATTCTCCTCCAGTCGGATGGTGCGGCAGCCGGGGTACTGCTTCTCAAAAGAGAGGATGTTCTCGATGGTGGCCCCCCGGAAGCGGTAGATGGACTGGTCATCGTCGCCTACCACGCAGAAGTTTTCGTACCCTCCCGCCAGGGTGGAGGCCAGGAGATATTGCAGGTTATTGGTGTCCTGGTACTCATCGATCAGTACATAGCGGAATTTTCTCTGATAATACTCCCGTACGTCATCAAATTGTTGGAGCAGGCGCACGGTGTGGAGGATGATGTCGTCAAAGTCCAGCGCGTTGGCCTCCCAAAGGCGGCGCTGGTACTCCACATAGACCTGGGCGATCCGGGTCAGACGGTAGTCCCCTGCCTTCTCGCACTCAGCCAAATACTGGTCGGCCAGCTTCATGGCGTCCTTGGCCCGGGAGAGATAGCCCAGCACCGTCCGGGGCGGAAACTGCTTCTCGTCCAGATTCAGGTCCTTCAGGCAGTCCTTAATGACCCGCAGGGAGTCGTCCGTATCGTAGATGGTGAAGGAGGAGGCGAAACCCAGCCGCTCGATGTCCCGGCGCAGGATACGCACACAGGCCGAGTGGAAGGTGGAGGCCCAAATATCCTCCGCCCCCGGTCCCAGCAGGGCGGCCAGGCGGTCCTTCAGCTCCCCGGCCGCCTTGTTGGTAAAGGTGATGGCCAGGATGGACCAGGGGACCGCCGGATCCAGGCGGCACAGCCGCTCCTGCCGTTCCCTGTCCCCCTGCCCCGTGGCGGCGTATCCCTCCAAAAAGGTCAGGTCGTCCCCGGTCACCCACTGGGGGACCTCCGGACTGTCGGAGCCCCGGCCATATTTCATCAGGTTGGCGATGCGGTGGATGAGCACGGTGGTCTTACCGCTCCCCGCCCCGGCCAGCAGAAGCAGCGGCCCCTCGGTGGCCAGCACCGCACGCTGCTGCTCCGGGTTCAGCCGGGCAAACTCCCGGGCGATGGCCGCCCGGCGCGCCTTACAAAATCGAAGTTCCTGTTCGTGGTCCAGCATGGTATCTCTCATTCCTTCATCCAGTGTGGTATCGTCCCATTGTACCCGAAAAGGGGCCTGCGGTCAACCGCGGCTCCCTCAGGGCCGGCACATGGTCAGTCCGATGCGCCCCCGCTTTTCCTCCACATCCACCACCCAGACAGTGACCACATCTCCCACGGCCAGCAGCTCGGAGGGGTGCTTCACCCGGCGGGGCAGGCGGCTGATGTGAACCAGGCCGTCCTGGTGGACGCCGATGTCCACAAAGACGCCGAAGTCGATGACATTTCGGACGGTGCCCTGGAGCTCCATCCCCGGCTTCAGGTCCTTCAGCTCCATCACATCGGTGCGGAGAATGGGGGCGGGCAGCTCATCCCGGGGGTCCCGTCCGGGCTTCATCAACTCCCGGATGATGTCCGCCAGGGTGGGGGCGCCCGCGCCGCAGATCTCCGCCAGCCGGTCCAGTCCGATGGCCTCCGCCCGGGTCTTCAGCTCCTCCAGCCCGCCTGTCTCCACGTCTGTCTGGGTATAGCCGCAGGCGGCCAGCAGCTTTTCCGCCGCGCCATAGCTCTCCGGATGGACGCCTGTGTGGTCCAAAATAGAGGGACTCTCCGGCACCCGGAGGAAGCCGGCGCACTGCTCGTACGCCTTGGGACCCAGCTTGGGCACCTTCAGCAGCTGCTTCCGGGTGGTGAAGGCCCCGTGCTCCTCCCGGTACCTCACCAGATTCCGGGCGGTCGCGGCTGTAAGACCGGACACCCGCTGGAGCAGGGAGGGCGACGCGGTATTCGCATCCACTCCAACAGCATTGACGCAGTCCTCTACCACGCCGTCCAGCGCCTCTCCCAGGCGGGCCTGGGGCATATCGTGCTGATACTGTCCCACGCCGATGGCCTTGGGGTCGATCTTCACCAGCTCGGCCAGGGGATCCTGGAGCCGCCGGGCGATGGACACGGCGCTTCTCAGGTTCACATCGTACTCTGGAAACTCCTCGGCGGCCAGCTTGCTGGCGGAGTACACCGACGCCCCCGCCTCGCTGACGATCATATAGCTCAGCCCGCCCCCCAGGCGGCGGATGAGCTCCACGGCCGCCTGCTCCGTCTCCCGGCTGGCCGTTCCATTGCCGATGGCGATGTGCTCCACCTCGTGCTTCCGCACCAGCTGGGACAGCCGGGTAATGGCCTCCTCCCTCTGCCGCGGACCGTGGGTGGGGTAGACCACCGCGGTGTCCAGCACCTTTCCGGTGCCGTCCACCACCGCCACCTTACAGCCCATGCGGTAGCCGGGGTCCAGTCCCATGGTCACCCTGCCCTTCACCGGGGGCTGCATCAGCAGGGGCTTCAGATTCAGGGCGAAGGTGCGGATGGCCCCCTCGTCGGCCTGCTCGGTGAGCTGTGCCCGGACCTCCCGCTCCAGCGAGGGCTGAAGCAGCCGCTCCCAGGCGTCGTCCGCCGCCCCCCGGACAAATTCCATGGCGGCGGTCCCCGGGACGGTCCTGCGCCGGACCACCACCCTGGCAGTCTCCGAATCCAGCTCCACCGATACCTTCAGCAGCTTCTCCCGCTCCCCCCGGTTGATGGCCAGCGTCTGATAGCCCTGGACCCGGCTCACCGGGCACTTGAAATCGTAGTACAGACGGTAGACGCTGTCCTCCGGCTCCTTGTCCGCCGCTTTGGAGGTCAGTACGCCCCGGCGGAGGTACAGCTGGCGCAGCTCCTTCCGCAGGTCGGCCCGGTCGGAGATCTCCTCAGCCAGGATGTCGCTGGCCCTGTCTCTTATACACATCTCCGAGCCCACGAGACGGACTCCTATCTC
>OJPN01000157.1_pt1 | contig 57271 bp, 55 predicted proteins | sample 1598511 | NCBI WGS metagenome assembly OJPN01 (sample SAMN03922485, study PRJEB24848) | human gut metagenome | isolation source: stool sample | host: Homo sapiens | place: Germany | collected 2011-05
TTCCTTATTCAGTTTTTGTCTGATAGAAATCTCTGGTCGATCCGACCTTGAAAAAGTAGAAAAGATTTCAGATTCTACGGCATAGGCGACTTTCCCTCTGCAAAAGCCGCCTGCCATAATAGAAATAGAATGTATTTAATATAAACAATATATCAGGAAAAATCAACAGCAACCGCTAGACAATACACGGTGAACCGCCGATTTATAGAGATACCAGCTATACCCTGTAAAATATAACGTCTTTTTCCTGTTTTCAAAAACAGGCGATAGCGAGTTTTTAAACCAATCTCTTGCTTCTACCTCACTTACTTCCCCGTTTTCTATCTTTGTATTTACATTCGACTGAATCATCATAAAATCAATAAACTGCTCCATAGAAAAATCATAGGATAATTCGTATGTTACCTGATTTTTTATTTGAAAATAATCCGGCAGTTCACTTTGTTTCCACGTGTTTTCGTTTCTGGGCGGTTTGGGAAAGCGCTTTAAATATTCCTCATGATACCAGTTTGTATAAGTATCATTTCCCTGCATTTTATCTATAATCCAGAAATCATAAATCAGCAAAATACCCTGATCCTGCAGAGCATGTCCCATATTCTCTAAAAACAAATCCCTGTCAACCCAATTTACCATTCCAGCTGCAGTTATGATATCATATTTTTCTGCTGGCTCTTTTGTTTCCTCCGCTTTTGCCCTGTAAAATGTATATGCTTTATTATCCTTATACTCCTCTTTACACACTTGAATCATTTGTTCTGATATATCAGTTCCTGTAACCCTGTCGCAAATCAGGTGGAGTGCTTTTGTCGATAATCCAGCCCCACATCCTACATCCAATCCATTCCGAAAATTGGAAGTAACTTCACAATCGCTTACAAATCGTTCTATTACTTTTTTATGAAGCCATGGACGGTTCATATATCCTTCTGCGATTCTCTTTTCATCAAATGTAATTTTATCCATTTCCCCTCCAAATTAAATAATTGCCTGTAAAAGATGAATTCCCCTGCTGAGCAAACTATATTGATAATCTTTGTCATATGTTTTTTTTAGGATTATTTGCGGCATCGCTTCTTGAGGTACATATCTTAAACAATAATTCTGCAATTCCTCTATATTTATATCTGTCAGGGGATATAAATATAGCTTATACGGATTTATTACTGTAATAATTTGAAGTAACAATCTCCCTGTATATTCTATCATATCAATATTTTGATATCCTTCTAAAGCAATCTCTCTAAACGTCCTATGTTCATCATAAAAATTAAATCCAACTTCTCCCTGAAATCCAAATGCACCGCTTACTGGCTTTCCATTAACAATACAACTGCTTCCAGGTCCATTTTTACCAATATGAATACATGAAATATCTCCCAATTCCTTCTGAAAACCGGAAACAAGAATATTCATATTATTTGCTACTTCTGTTTCTATATTAAATTTTTGAAAAATTTCAGTTTTTAAATTACATCCGTTTAGCGCTTCTATTCCATCCGCCATACCTATTATTCCGTCATGTATAAACCCGGGTATTCCAACTACAATAGATTTAATTTTATTGTTCAATATCTTTGTTTCGATAACTTTAAGTATTTTTTCAGCAGATATTGATTTTTCTTCAATTTTGTCATAACTGATATTCTGTTTATATAGATCAACTATAAAAACTTCTATATATTCTCTTTCTACCTTTAAGCAAAGACTATACGCATATTCCTGATTCAGAATATATTCATTCGCTTTTCTCCCCCCAGTTTCACCGCGTTTGTCTGATAACATATGTATAATATCCTGCTCATTCAATTCATCTACCAGCTTACTTACTGTTGGAAAACTCAGTTCTGTTTTTTTTGTAATATCTTGTTTCGTATTTCTACTAAAATCCCAAAAAGATTCAAGAATGATTTTTCTGTTGATATCTTTTACCATGCTCGAAAACGCCATATCCATCTCCTTTTTCAATCTATTATTAAAACTATTTTAATAATAGATTGAAAACTTTCTTATGTCAAGAATTAAAAAGAACGTCTTCCAGCTACAAAAAAGCGCCCCGGAGATTTCTCTCCGAAGACGCTTTTCTCTCGCACCGATGCTTTTGCGCCGGCAATATCTTTTCCTGGAAGAAACGCGACTTGCGTTTTCCCCTTACGCCAGAGATCCCATCGGGTCCCAGGGCTTTAATACGATCGGCTCCTGCTCGTAAGCTTCCAGAACCTCTTTCGGCAGGTACTTACGGTTTACAACGATCTGATAGGTATACTCGTCGAACCATCTGTCTGTCATGGTGTAGTAGCCATCTCTTCCGGCATCAGGTCCCCAACTGTTCTCCACTCTCCAGCGATTAGGCTGTCCGTTTTCGTCAATGTTCACGCCCTGGAATACCATTGCGTGGGTCATCAGGCTCTGTCCGTAATCCAGACGCTGTGCCTTGGTCATAGGGAAGTCGGTCTGGAACAGATCTTCCAGTGCAAAGATCTTGGTATCCATAACGCCGCTCTCTCTGGTGGAGCGCTTGCCGACGTCACAGCCGAACCATACCGGCTCGCCATCCTTCATCTGTGCAATTGCAGCCTTTTTCAGCTCTTCGATCGGCAGATTGACATATCTTACCTGACGGCCTTCTGCAACGTTGCCCAGGTACTGTACAGTGTAGCTTCTGTAGTACGGCTTATCCGCAGTCGGCGCATTGATCAGGCTGATGTAATCATTTAAGTTCAGACCGATATATTTTGCATAGAATTCCTTCGGGGTCAGGCCACATTCCCGATGGAACTGCTTGTCTTTGTCACGGTATTCGAAATCAAAGGTCTTGGGCGGATTGCCAAGGCAGATGCAAAGCATGTTGTAAACAATCTGCATCATTTCTTCCTTCTTTGCAAGCAGCTCTTCTTTGGTGCTGCCGGCACGGTATGCTTCCCGCAGAGTGCATGCGAACTCCCGCAGCTTTTCTGTCATGTAAGATACCATTTCGTTTGTGTTGGAGGAAATTTCGCTTTCCGGCATCGCTTCCTTCGGAACCAGTCCGTATTTGTCTACGATTGCGCAGAGCATATCCCACTGTCCGCCGTCGTTTAACGGTGCGGAAAGCAAATGTGCGATCAACCGGCTGTCTGTATCCTCTTCCAGAGTATCCAGGATTGTATTCAGGAAATAGTTGGATTTCTCCAGCTTGTCATAAAACAGGGTATAATTCTGGGACAGCTCAAAAGTTTCCAGATTGCAGTGCTTCATTACCTGAAAACGCATGCAGTTTAAGGCTGCGAACATCCAGCAGCGGCCGCTCTTTTTCTGGTTGGTAATCTTGCCCTGCTCCAGGCTAATAGAAAAGGTATTCGCAATCTCTCTTTCTACGCCGCAGTCTGTTGCAGCTGCATTTACGCCCTTGCCCACAACTGCATTCTGAGCAACGCGGTTTGCACGATCCTGTACAAATTCTTTTCCGTACTTTTCCAGAAGTTCCATTGTCACTTCTCTGTTCATCTTACGGTTCTCCTTTCGTTATGCCTTACTTTGTTCCTTTATGCTTCTGCCCTAAAAACATATTTATCCAAACGATGAAATGCCTCCTGCACTCTCGAAAATGGCAGCGCCAGATTCATCCGGATGCTGTCCGGGTAGAAAAATGCTCTGCCGTCCTGCCAGATAACACCGACTTTAACACCTGCCTGCAGCAGCTCATCCATTGTCTTATGATGTGCTTCACACCATTTATGACAATCCAGATACAGCATATAAGTGCCCTCCGGCTTTGCAAGCTCTACACCATTCCAGTTTTTCGTGATAAAATCATATGCCCATTCCATATTTTCTGTCAGCACAGCTTTCAGCTCATCCGCCCATTCCTGACCATCCTTACTGTAGGCACCGATCAGTCCGTGCATGGAAAAAATGTTCATATTGTTATAATGAGACAGCGAGGTCTGCTTGTTCATCCGATCTCGAAGATACGGGTTGTATACAATATGATAGGAACCGATCAGTCCGGCAAGATTAAAGGTTTTCGTCGGCGCATACATTGCAATCGTTCTGGTTTTTGCATCCTCGGAAACCGTCTGTGTCGGAATATGCTGACGATTGCCCAGTGTCAGATCTGACCAGATTTCATCCGAAATAACGATACAGTCGTTTTTACGATAAACCTCCATCGCAGCTTCAATTTCTTCCCGTTCCCAGACACGTCCGCTCGGATTGTGGGGAGAACAGAAAATTGCCAGATGAATATGGTTTTCTTTGATCTTTTTATCCATATCCTCATAATCCATCCGCCAGATGCCCTCTGCATCCCGTTTCAGCTCGGTATGTACTGCCCGGCGTCCATTATTGTTCAGGACACTGGTAAATCCGGTATACGTCGGAGAATGAACCAGGATTGCCTCGCCCGGTGCAGAAAATGCCTGCAGCGCAGCGACAACACCGCCCAACACGCCATTTTCATAACCAATCGCTTCTTTTGTCAGCCCTTCAACGCCGTTGCGGACCTTCTGCCAATTGATGATGCTGTTGTAATATTCCTCGGACGGATCAAAATATCCGAACACCTGATGCTCCAGACGCTTCGTAATCGCTTCGCAAACTGACGGCGCTGTCTGGAAATTCATGTCCGCCACCCACATCGGAATCCGGTCAAACCCCTCTGCAATCTCTGCATTCGGCACCGGAATGTTTTCCCATGCGATGGAATCCTTTCCCGTTCTGTCGATCACTGATGTAAAATCGTACTTCATGTTTCTTCTTCTCTCCTGAATGAATTGTAAAATTCTGTCCGGCCTCTGCCTGTCTCAGGCTGCGTCGACTTTTTGCATCACTTGAATTCCATAATCGGCTCCTCCTTTTTATCTGCAAAAAATCGCACTTCCCCTGTTTGCCTTTCCCAGTGGTTTAAGCATATTCCTTTTGCAGTGCCATGTCAAGCGAGCGCAAAACGTACGCAAAAGCTCTACTGTAGTCCACGTCTGTGCTGACATTTTCCATGCCACGTATTTTTCTGCCACGCTAAAACGGGCTGCCTGTCTTTCGACAAAACAGCCCGTTTTCCCTGTTCATAATCTCTATCGTAAATTAAGCGTCGATTTCTTTATCTCTGATGTAATCCATAACATCGCCGACGGTTTCCAGCTTCTCAAGGTCTTCGGAAGGGATCTCAACATTGTAAGCTTCTTCAAATGCCATAACCAGTTCAAACAGATCCAGGGAATCTGCATCCAGGTCGTCTTTAAAAGAGGTTTCCTCTGTAATTTCAACATTGTCCAGATTCAGCTGCTCGCGGATAATGCCTGCGATTCTCTCTAACATAATACTATCTCCTTTAATTCCAAATCATATTTCGGTGAATTGACATTCAAAGTATATTATCCATCCTATCAGTTGTCAACTGTTTTCCGGTATTTTTTAAAGCAGGCTCTGATAGATGTCGCGCTTGCTCACACCCCTGTCTTTTGCCGCTTTTTTCATGGCTTCCTTCCGGTCAAAGCCCTGGCTTTCATACAGTGCAACATGTTCCTCCACCGGCATTTCCAGCCAGTTTTTCTGTGCCTCCTGCTTCTTTTCCTCGTAGCTTTTTCCCTCGATCACAAGGACATATTCTCCCCGCGGATCGTTCGTTTCGAAATAGTCCGTCGCGGCAAAAATCGTCGTCGGCATCACCGTTTCAAACCGCTTTGTCAGTTCACGGCATAACGTAATTTTCCGGTCGCCCAGCACCGCCGCAAGCTCCTGCAGCGTTTTTTTCAGATGATGGGGCGCTTCATAAAAAATCATCGTCCGACTCTCCTCCCGGCAATCCTCCAGGATTTCGGTGCGCTCTTTTTTATCCGGCGGCAAAAAACCTTCAAAGCAAAACCGTCTGGTCGAAAGCCCCGACATCGTGAGCGCCGTGATGCATGCAGCCGCACCCGGCAGGCTCGTCACCCGGATTCCTGCTTCCAGACACATCCGCACGAGCACCTCGCCCGGATCGGAGATCGCCGGCGTCCCCGCATCCGTAATCAGCGCAATATTCTGTCCCTCCTGTAGCTTTGCAATCAGCGTATATGCTTTTTCCACTTTATTATATTCGTGATAACTTGTCATAGGAGTATGAATTTCAAAATGCGTCATCAGCTTCAGGCTGTTTCGCGTATCTTCCGCCGCAATCAGATCCACGCTGCGCAGCGTTTCCACCACGCGGGGTGTCATATCGCCCAGATTGCCGATCGGTGTCGCACACAAATATAAAATTCCCGTCATTGTTCCTCTTCCTCCTGTGTCAGCAGTCCGCCCTCCGTGTAGCGGTTGGCTGCATTCCAGAGAATCCACTCCTCATATCCGGCATCGTAGACCGCCTGAATCTGCGCGCGGATTTCCTCCGGGCCATAGGAAATATGCCCCTTTACCCATGTCGCGGTAAAATCCTGCAGCCATGGACGAACCGTCGCCTGCACGCCGGTCGTAGGGTCCAGCTGGGCGATCTCTTCTTTGCTGAGAGCAAAGGTTTTCGCAGCCGCGTCCTCTGCGGCTTGCGCACCATCTGCAGCTTGCGCGTTCTCTGCATTCTGCACAGCGTCGTTACCGCTAACTGCGGTTGTGCCGGACGTGCTCTGGCTGTCTGCTGCCGCGTCCGCCGCATTGTTGCCGCTGACCGCTTCCCCGCCTACAATCGCTGCGTCCACCGCATCATTCCCACTCACATCCGCCGAAACCGGCTTCTTCCCGGTCTTCGGATCAAGCCCGGCCAGCACCATTTTGGATGCCTGCATCGCTGCGAGCACCGTGTCGTATGGCTGTGCATCCGGAACCGGAATCTGATAATTATACGGTCCATAATGCGACGGATAAATCATCGGGCTGATCGCATCCAGTGACCTGGACATTTCCACATAGTTCTGTCCTACGATCTGCTGATCCTCTTCACTGTCGATCACAACACCATAAACATCTGCAGAAATCCGTCCGCCTGCCGCGTGGATTCTCTCCGAGGCATACAGCGTAAATCCGCTGATCGCCTCGGTTTTCGTTCTTCCCTTCGTACTGTCGCCAAAATCTACCTGCTTCATCCGGCTGTCTGTCGAAAAACGCACATAATCATACTGTACTTCATCAAATCCGGCTTTTATCGCCGCTTCCCCGACAGATGCCAGATATTCCCAGACTTCTTTGCGGTAAGGATTGACCCATGCCAGCCCGCTTTTATCCCGGAAAATGCTTCCGTCGCTGTTATGTAAGCTCCACTCCGGCATTTTTTCCGCCAGAATCGGATCTTTAAACGCAACCACGCGCGCAATCAAATAAATGTTCTTTTCTTTGCAGGTCTGCACGAGCGCCGGAAGGTCTTTGATATAGTGCTTCTCAGAGCCGATCTGCTCTGCCAGCGGCACATCCAGCTCACAGGTCAGATACCCGTCGTCATTTTTGACGTCGATGACGAGCGCATTTAACTCTGTACGATCGACCAGCGCAATCAGATTGTCCATTCCCGCCGTGCCCGCCATCGGACCACTGACATAAATGCCCTTTACCTTGACGCGATTCAGCTCTTTAACGGTGGCTGCATCCTCTACACTGTCTGTACTCGCGCCGGGATTTGCAGCTGTGTCGCCGTCCACAGTGGTTTCAGCCCCAGACTCGTTCGACATCCCGAACTCGCCGTCTACGCTGTCTGCGGCTCCAGTGCCGTCCTCTGCTCCTTCCTTTTTCGCAAACGCCGCCATCGTTTCCACATTTTTTCCCTGGCATCCGCTCAGGCAAAGCCCTGCCGCAAGCACTGCTGCCAGAACACCGCAGCGTAATCGACGGCACTTGCGCCTGGTACAAAACTGTCCGTCCGCTGCACCCTCCGGGCGGTCTCCCTTAATACCCATAAATTCCATAGATCTCCTCTGTATACACACCTGGCTCTTTATAGATCACCAGCGGCTTTTCCACCGTCATCCGCGGTTTCCCGCCGCGCACCGCCTGCAGCAGCACCATGTTCGGCTCGCGGTCGGCATACGGATACACCAGCTGCATCCTTTTAGGCTCGAGCTTATATTTCGACAGGGTGACGATCAGCTCTGCCAGCCGAAACGGGCGATGCACCAGATAAAAGCTTCCTCCCGGTGCAAGCAGCCGCGCCGTCTGCGCTGCGATATCCTCAAAGGTACATAAAACCTCATGTCTCGCAATCGCCTTCGGCGCTTCGGGATTGGTCAGACCATGCTGCCCGATCATATATGGCGGATTGGACGTTACAACGTCAAAAGAAGCAGCCGCAAAAAGCTTATCTGCTTCTTTGATATCTCCCTGTATGACAGAAATCCGATCCTCCAGATGGTTCATGGCAACGCTGCGCCTCGCCATATCCGCACTGTCTGCCTGAATCTCCAGACCGCACAGGGACTCCGCCTGCGTCTTTGCGGACAGCAGCAGCGGAATAATCCCCGTCCCGGTTCCCAGATCCAGCACACGCATACCCTGCCGGATGCCTGCAGAAGCGAAACCCGAAAGGAGCACCGCATCCATTCCGAAGCAAAATCTTCCCGGGTCCTGAATGATTTTCAGCCCGTTTCTCTGCAAATCGTCAATCCGTTCGCCTGATTTTAACAAATTTGTCCGGTCAGTCATCCAGCTTTGATTTTCCTTCCTTCTTCTCCTGGCGTTCGAGCTTTTCGAGTTCTTTCATCTCTTTTTCGTCGCCCTCACCATTTTTGCGTCCGCGTCCATGCTGTCTGCGGCGGAATTTCAGCTGCTCTACCTTATATTCGCGCAGTTCCTTTTCGTCGTTGACCTCAACCAACACCTTGACCAGCTGGCGCAGGACGTTGACAGAGGAAACCTCGCCCTTTAAGCCGTCGTCCGTTGTCACATAATCGCCGGCATTGGGCAGACGGCGGTTCAATTCCTCATAGGTTTCCTCCTCATGCTTCAGACAGCACATCAGTCTTCCGCACACGCCGGAAATTTTGCCCGGATTCAGGGAAAGGTTCTGCTCCTTCGCCATCTTGATGGAAACCGGAATAAACTCGGACAGATGGCTGTGACAGCAAAGCACTCTGCCGCAGATGCCGATTCCGCCCAGAATCTTCGTCTCGTCGCGCACGCCGATCTGGCGCAGCTCGATTCTCGTTTTAAAAACGCCTGCAAGGTCTTTTACCAGCTCGCGGAAATCCACACGTCCGTCCGCCGTAAAATAGAACAGAACCTTATTGTTGTCAAAGGTATATTCCGCATCGATCAGCTTCATTTCCAGACCGTGCTTGCGGATTTTTTCCTGACAGATCTTAAACGCTTCTTTTTCTTTTGCCTTATTTCCGGCTTCCTGCTCGTCGTCGCGCTCTGTCGCCACGCGCAGCACTGGCTTTAAGGGCTGTACAACCTTGTCGTCCTCAACTTCCCTGGGGGAACCGACTACCGTACCGTACTCTACCCCTCTCGCAGTCTCTACAATGACATGGTCGCCTCTTTTTACCTGAAAGTTCAGCGGATCAAAATAGTAGATCTTGCCCGCTGTCCGAAATCTTACGCCAATTACCTTTACCATCTAATCTATCTACCTCCATGTTCAGGTATTCTCCTGAATCGTCAAAAACAAAAGCTCCATCGTCAGTTCGAAGCTGACATTTGCACGCAGTCTCGCCTTTGCCTTTTCAAGGGCGCCCAGAATTTTTTCCAATCCTTCATAGGAGCTTCTGTCAGCCACCCTTTTAATATACTGTATTTCTTCCCGGAAAATCAAGTGATTTGCGTCATTCATCGCCTTGAACATCAGTACATCGCGGTACCAGACGGAAATGATATCCAGATAATCCGTCATGTCGAGCTGATACTCCGTAATCTTGCGGACTGCTGCTGCCAGCTCCGTGATTTCCATCTCGTTAATATATTTGAGCAGCGTCACCGCCTCTTCCCGCACCCGGTCAAAGTCCTCGCTCGATGCAAGCAGCTTTGCCTGTCCGATATTCCCGCGCGCAAACGCCGTACACAGCTTCGCCCGGTAATCCGGCACCTGCAGCTGCTCCATCAGGTATTTCTGCACCAGCTCATCACGTACCGGACGCATATTCAATAGCACGCACCGGCTCTGGATCGTTGGAAGCAGTGCTTCGAGACTCGACGTCATCAGAATAATCACGCCGTATTCCGGCGGCTCCTCCAGCGTCTTTAACAGCGCGTTCTGCGCCTGAACCGTCATTTTTTCCGCCTCTTCAATCAAATAAACCTTATAAGGTCCCTGATAGGGCTTGATTCCCATATCGTTATTGACCTGCGTGCGGATATCCTCTACACCGATGCTGTTCGGTTTTTCATGCGTAATCCGGATAATATCCGGATGGTTTTCCGAAAGTGCCTGTCTGCACGAACGGCAAACCTGACAGGGCTTTTCCCCCTCTCCGGTACATTGCAGCGCCATGGCGAAAATCCGCGCGATAAATTTTTTACCGGAATTGCGTTCTCCGTTGATAATATAGGCATGCGATACTTTCTGAAGTTTCAGCGCAGTTTGCAGATGCTCGCAGATCTGTTCCTGCCCGATAATATCCTGAAATCCCGCCATGTCACTCATCTCCTTCCAATTTCGTAATTTCCCTGAAAATCTCCTGCAGGCAACGTTCCAGATCGTCGTTTTGGAATCTTTTCACAATTCCCGCTTCGGAAAGCTTTTCTTCGGAAAAATCCGCTTCATCCGCCAGGAACCGTCGGCACAGCTCTGCATACTTCGGCTCCCTCTGCGCCCGTTCCCGTTCAACGGCACGGGACAGTCTCAGTCCGTCCTCGACCTCCACATAAATCGGAATTACCTGTTCCAAACCGTAGTAAGCCTGGACTTTCCGGTAGGATTCCAGCGTTCCCACCAACAGATAGCTATCGTTTGCCAGATCCACCTGCCCGTCGTCTACCGTAAAATAATTCCAGATTCCATGCACTGTCTGATACGAACGCAGCTCGATTACCCTGCCCGCTTCCTGCAGCCGGGACAGTCCTGCTTCGTCTGTAAAAAAATAATCTCTGCCGTTTACTTCCGTACTCCGCATCGGTCTTGTCGTATACGGCACCAGCGTGTGAAACGCAAACGTTTTATCTTCCATCAATCTCCGGTAAATCGTATCTTTTCCGGAGGCGCTTTTTCCCATAATATAATAGATTTTTCCCATAACAGCTTACTTCTTTTACTCTTCCTCGTCATTGGCGAAATACAGCGCCGCACGGACTGCCTTTTTCCAGCCCTTTAAACGTCTGTCGCGGTCTTTGGGCTCCATTACCGGTGCAAAGGTACGCTCCAGTGCCCAGTTGCTTCGGATATCGTCCTTATCTTTCCAGAAGCCGACCGCAAGTCCCGCCAGATAAGCGGCTCCCAGTGCGGTCGTCTCGATACATTCCGGGCGCAGCACATGCTTCTGCAGCATATCCGCCTGAAACTGCATCAAAAAGTTGTTAGCGCTCGCACCGCCGTCCACACGCAGGGCCCTCAGCTCGATTCCAGAGTCCTTTTCCATCGCTTCGATGACTTCCTCCGCCTGATAGGCAAGCGATTCCAAAACGGCGCGGATAAAATGCTCCTTCGAAGTTCCTCTCGTCAGCCCGGTCACTATCCCGCGCGCATACGGATTCCAGTAAGGCGCACCTAATCCGGTAAATGCAGGCACAACATATACGCCCTGGGTATCCTCCACTGCCGACGCATATTCCTCCGACTGCGGCGCACTCTTTAACATCCGCATCTCATCCCTCAGCCACTGCAGCGCAGCGCCTGCCACGAAAACGCTTCCTTCCAGCGCATAACGCACCTCGTCTTTGCCGCTCGCTGCGATCGTCGTCAGCAGTCCGTTTTGGGATTCAATCGGCTTTTCGCCCGTATTCATCAAAAGGAAGCAGCCGGTTCCATATGTATTTTTGGCTTCGCCCGCATCAAAACAGCACTGTCCGAACAGCGCCGCCTGCTGGTCACCCGCAGCTCCTGCAATCGGAATTTCCCCGCCGATCACGGATTCCTCCGTCACGCCAAACATCCCGCTCGACGGCAGAACCTCCGGAAGCATGCTTTTCGGAATCTGAAAATAATCCAGAATTTCCGGATCCCACTGCCGTTTGTGGATATCAAACAGCATCGTCCGGGATGCGTTGGTATAATCCGTCGCAAACACCTGTCCCTTGGTCAGGTTCCACATCAGCCAGGTGTCCACAGTGCCGAACAAAAGCTCTCCGTCCTCTGCCATCTGGCGCGCGCCCTCCACGTGCTCCAGAATCCAGCAGATTTTCGTTGCGGAAAAATAAGCGTCCGGAATCAGTCCCGTCCGTTCCCGGATCACTTTGTCAAAACCGTCCTTTTTGAGCGCGTCGATCTTATCCGCTGTCCGCCTGCACTGCCATACAATCGCCGGATAAACCGGTTTTCCGGTCTTTTTCGAAAAACAGATCGTCGTCTCACGCTGATTCGTAATGCCAATTGCCGCAATATCGTCCGCCTCCGCGCCGATCTGTCCCATCGCCTCGACCGCTACGGAAAGCTGGGACGACCAGATTTCCATCGGATTGTGCTCTACCCAGCCCGGCTGGGGATAATACTGTGCAAACTCTTTCTGCGCAACAGAGCATACCTTTCCGCTCCTGTCAAACAAAATACAACGGGAACTCGTCGTTCCCTGATCCAGTGCCATGACGTACTTCTTCGCTTTCTGCATACCCGTACCCCCTGTATCGTATTTTTGCATCTGTCTTGTCTGTACCTTTGGACCTGTAAGCTGCAGCAGTCCTGCTTTTACAGAAAGAAAACCCCTCCTCCGAAATTTTTCTTCCTGTAAAAACAGAACTGCCGCGCTGAACCTCTTCAGTGCGGCAGTATGTTATTGTCTATTAAACCTCTACAACACGCAGCATGTTAGTTCTGCCGGGGATACCCAGAGGCATACCTGCAGTCAGGACAACCTTGTCGCCCTTCTTGATCAGACCTGCGTTCTCTGCAGCCTTAACTGCTTCACGGAACAGATCCTCTGCAGTGTTCTCTTCTGCGATCAGCAGAGGAGTTACGCCCCACTGCAGGTTCATCTGACGCCATACCAGACGGCTGGTTGTGCATGCGATGATCGGGCAGTTAGGTTTGAAACGTGCTACCATGCCGGAAGTAAAGCCAGACATGGATACCGGGATGATTGCTGCTGCATTCAGGTCAGTAGCAACGGTGCAGGTTGCGTGGCAGATAGAAGTGGTTGTATCCTGCTCCTGAGGAAGTCTTGCACCAGTCTTCTGCAGACGGCCTACATAGTCGATATCCTTTTCTGCGCGCTCTGCGATACGAACCATAGTCTGAACAGCTTCCAGCGGGTAATCGCCGTTTGCTGTCTCACCGGAAAGCATGATACCGGTTGTGCCATCGTAGATAGCGTTTGCAACGTCGGTTGCCTCTGCACGGGTCGGACGGGGATGCTTCATCATGGAATCCAGCATCTGTGTAGCAGTGATAACGTTCTTACCAGCTGCAGTTGTCAGCTTGATGATTCTCTTCTGGATGATCGGAACCTCTTCCATCGGGATCTCAACACCCATATCGCCACGGGCTACCATGATACCGTCGGAAACTTCGATGATCTCTTCCAGGTTCTGAATACCCTGCAGGCTCTCGATCTTGGAGATGATCTGGATCTTGGAGTTGTGCTCCTTTAAGATCTCACGGATCTGCAGTACGTCTTCTTTGCTTCTTACGAAGGAAGCTGCGATGAAATCGAAGCCCTTTTCGCAAGCATAAACGATATCTGCGTGATCCTTCTCATCGATGAAGGGCAGGTTTAATTTTACGCCGGGAACGTTAACGCCCTTGTGGTTGGAGATAGGGCCGTCGTTCATAACGGTGCAGACGATTTCTGTGTCGCCCTGCACTTCTTCAACCTTCAGACCGATCAGACCGTCATCCAGCAGGATGGAATCGCCAGGCTTAACATCCTGAGGCAGGTTCTTATAGGTAATGGTTGCGCGCTCTGCGGTACCCATGATCTCTTCGGTGGTCAGAGTGAACTTCTGGCCTGCCTTTAATTCTACTTTGCCTTCTGCAAAGTCGCGCAGACGGATTTCAGGACCTCTTGTATCAAGCAGTACTGCAACAGGAAGGTTCAGCTCACGGCTGATCTTTCTGGTTCTTTCAAGCTTCAGTCCATGCTCTTCATAGTCGCCGTGGGAAAAGTTGAATCTCGCCACGTTCATGCCGGCCAGAATGATCTTACGAAGCATGTCTTCATCCTGAGACGACGGACCAATTGTGCAGATAATTTTGGTTCTTCTCATTGTAAATCTCCTTTTAGCATAATTTGAGTATTGTTATGGCATCATGATCAACTCCCTGAACCGGGAGATTCATTTGCCTGTAACGCGTAATCACATCGACAGCTTCCTGCGTGATCTGTTCCCCGGGCGCCACAATTGGAATTCCGGGCGGATACAGATTGATAAACGCACCAGCTGTCTGTCCTGCCACTTCTGTAAGCGGCATCTGCGCTTTTGGCGCATCCAGCGCATCCGTCAGACTGATCTGCTGTTTTAAAACCGGATACGCAAGCAGCTTACGGTTTTCCTGTACCGGCTCGTCCGCGGCGACACAGAAATCATCGATCTCTTTCAGGGCGTCCCACAGACGCTGCCAACCGTCTGCTGTATCACAACAGGTCATAATCGCGGTCACATAATTTCCGGCCGCCATTTCCATCTGCAAATGATATTGCTTTAAAAGAATATCGTAAAAACGCTTTCCGGTCAAACATGTTTTTGAAGTTTCTGATAAAATTTTGCCGGAATCCATCAAAAAACCGGTTTCTGACGTCATTTTCCGGCTCCATTTCGTGCCGTCCGTCAAAACCTGCAGCCGTTTCAGACTGCTGCAGCGTTCCAGAAAACGTTCTCTTTCCGTAAAAAAGCTGTCCCACAGTCCTGCGCCATGTTTTTTCACCATGTCCATACAGGAATCCATCGCCGCCATCATCAGATAGGAGGGCGAGCTCGTCTGATAAATTCCTTCAAACAGCCGGAGCCGTTCCGTACTGACCAGGCTGCCTTTTTGCAACAGGAGTGCGGTCTGTGTCAGGCACGGCATCGTCTTATGAAGGCTTACGATCGTCAGATCTGCCCCCAGTGCGACCGGACTTTTGGGAAATCCCGGATGAAATCCGAAATGTGCGCCGTGGGCGGCATCTACGATTAAAGTCTTCCCGAACCGGTGAACGGTCTCTGCAATCGACGCAATGTCTGCCGTGATTCCGTCATAGGTCGGAGAGGTCAAAAGCACTGCAGATGCGTCCGGATTCTGAATCAGCGCAGCTTCGATCTGTTCCTTTGTCAGCGTGCCTGCCAGGGATGTCCCCGGCACGATATCCGGATACAGATAAACCGGCGTCAGCCGCCGCAGATAAATGCTGTGGTAAACCGCCTTGTGGCAGTTGCGCGCCAGAATCAGCTTTCCACCCTCCGGCACTGCTGCTGAAATTGCGGTCAGAAGCCCTGCCGTGCTTCCGTTGACACTGTAGTAACAGCTGTCCGCACCATACAGCGCCGCCGCCTTTTCCTCCGCGTCTTTCAAAATTCCTTCGGGATCGTGCAGATTGTCAAATCCGTCGATCTCTGTAATGTCCAGTCTCGCCGCTCTTTGCAGCGCCTCCGGAAAATCCGGCAGCGTCTCTGTAAGCCGCCGTTTATGTCCCGGCATATGAAAGGGATAGTAATTGCTGTCTGCATAAGCCGCCAGACTCTCAGCCAGTGTCCTCTGCGTCATTGTTTTCTGATTTCTTTCTGTTCTTATTACGCCCCTTGCGCTCCAGAAGCGTCTCCTTCAAGGAGCAGTATTTATCCGCAGTCGTCACTACCCATGCTTCCCGACAGCGTGGGATGTGGAACAGGGTCAGCGGCCACATATGCTTCCGGATAATATCCCGTTCCCGCGGTGTCAGCTGATACTCCCGACTCGCATTTTCCAGCGCAACATGCGGATGGTGAAAGCCGTGCAGCTTTTCGTGGGAATACTTGTCATGCCAGTCATAGAGGAAGTAGTCGTGGAGCAGCGCGCCCCGGACCAGGTCCCGTTCGTGACAGTGGATGCCAAGTTTTTCAAGAAATTTTTCCAGCTTTAAGCTGCATTCCGCCACGCGGATCGAATGGCTGTGTACGGACACGCTTCCGTGCTGGATAAAGCTATTGGTGCTTTTAAAGTTGCCGGACTGCAGAATGTCCCCACCATGCTTTCTCAGATTCCTGCGCAGCTTTGCATGCTGCCGTGCCCATTTCCGGAAAGCTTCTTTGCGCTTCTGCTCTTTGCGCTCGTCCTTCGTCATATTCCGGCCTTCCTGTGCCGATACACGAATCTATGCCGTTCTTTTGTCGGCACTTGCTCTTTTTCATAAAACAGCGCTTTTTTACAGTTTTATAGTATACCACATTTTGCCTTTACTTACTACGTACAAACCGTGAAATATTTGCAAAATAAAGCAGTTTTGTCATTCAAATTACATAATTATCTCCGGGCTGCCATTGCTTGGTCAGCTCCTGAATGGTGATACCCGACAAATATTCCCGAACAACCTTTTCCAGCCCCTCCCAGACCGGAAGCGTCGCACACATTCCTCTTCGCTCACATTCCCTTGCAGTGTCCTCTAAACAGGACACCGGAGCCATACTGCCCTCCGTGAGCTTCAGGATCTCATATACATTGTATTCCTCCGCCGGTCTGGTCAGCCGGTAGCCTCCGCCTTTGCCGCGCAGACCCTCCAGCACGTCTGCCTTCGTTAAGGATTTCACGATGCTTTCCAGATATTTTTCTGAAATTTCCTGCCGCTCCGCGATATCCTTCAGCGGAATAAATTTTCCATTATTATGCTCTGCCAGATCGATCATCACGCGCAGCGCATATCGTCCTCTCGTTGAAACCATCATATCCTGTTACCCTTCCTTTCAAAGCTTTTTCAAAATTTCTTCTACACTTTCCGCCCGTAAAAATTCATGGCTTTGCCCAAAGCCCGCCTGATCGAGTGCCGAATTTTTCATAATCCACGGATGCCCAACCTCTGCCAGCATCGGCAGATCGTTATAGTTATCCCCAATCGCGATCACATCTTCCGGAGAAATCCCCAGTACACCGCAAAGATCCCGCATCCCGGTTCCTTTGTCCGACAGCATAAAATCCAGCCATTTTTCCCCTGCAACCGCCGCTGAGAACTCTCCTCTCCACGGATCACCGAACGGCTTGTCATATTTTGCCGCGCCGCTTCTGCAATAAGCTGATACCTTTATCATGTCCTCTTTAATTTCGTCCAGGCTGTGAACAATTTCTACACGATTTCCCAAAAAATACTGAATATGATAAATATAATCGTCATGCTTTGGCATCAGATAACTGGTATTGGCTCCGGAAATCAGAACTTCCATATCGTCATTGGCAAGAATCTGCTTTGCAAGCGCTTCTGCTCGGCTGCGCGGCATCGGCCGTTTCTTTAAAATCTGATCCTTTCGATAAAGAATCGCACCGTTTTCGCACAGAAACGTCATCTCTTCCGCCTTCGGAGCAAACAGATTTTTCAGATTGCTGTACTGTCTGCCGCTCGCTGCCGCAAATAATATTCCTTTTTTCAAAAGTCTGTCGATCTGAACAAAAACTGCTTCCGGTACTTCCCTTTCTCCACTCTGAAGCAATGTTCCATCAATATCTGTCGCCACCAGTTTGATCATGTGTTCTCCATTCTCAGTTTACCCGTGCCATTCGCGAAATACCCATTTCCCCTATTACCTACTATGATAACCTCTTTTTGCTGTATTTGTAAAGCACCAAACGCTTCCAATTCCTCTGTGATGTTTCCGAACCTGTATGCTTCCATGCTTTCTTCTGCCTGGCAGCTCATTTTTTCCTCACTTTTCCAAATCTGACCGGTGTTTTTTTCCTGCTGCCGTTCTATACTGAGCTTATACGGAACGGAAAACAGTGTCCGCATCCGCAAATATGCAGGAATCGAGGACTTTTACCATGAGATATTCCAATCATATTGTTGATGAAACCACGCATGCTTTCAAATGTGCCAAATGGTTCGCACTGGTCAGCTCCCTGCTGCTTGGCATTTTCGGCACGGTGCTGCTGATCTGGCCCAATACTTCCATGAACGTTATCTGCACCCTGCTCGGTGTTTTGATGGTTGTTTTCGGCGTCAGCAAAATAGTCGGCTACTTCTTTAACGTCAGCTACCACATCGGCTTCCAGTTCGATCTTGCACTCGGACTTTTCGCCCTGCTGTTTGGTATTTTGTTTCTGACCCATCCCGGTGCTATACTTTCCATTACCTGGGTGCTTGTCGGTATCTATGAAATCGTAGAGAGTGTATTTAAAATCCAGACCGCGATGGATGCCCGCCACTATCAGCTCTCCGGCTGGGGACTGCTTTTATTCTCCGCCATCGTCTATTTGCTGTTTGGTATTTTCCTGACCTTCAACCCTGCAAAGGGCGGCAGCCTGTTCGTTCAGGTCATGGGCATTTCGCTGATCTTCGCCGGAATTGAAAATATTATCTTCACGTTCTATACCTCCAAACGTTTAAAAGACATCCGCAACCGTCTGCACGACGAGTGGATCGCGTTGGATGAGGACAATATTATCGACTGATCGACGTTACATACACGTACACACCGGTATCCACATTCCATGTACGCACGCAAAAAGCCCGTCGGTTCGCAGCTTCGCCTGAAAGTTTTCTTTCGGGCAACCGCGAATCATCGGGCTTTTTTTATATAGCATTTTCTAACTGATATTTCATTCCGGGTGCTTATCCTTACGCCAGCATGATCATCTGGCGTCTTGCGCCCGTCTTTACTAAATACTGTTTTAACATAATATTCCCTTTTTAGCCAAATTTCCAGAAGCTGCGCCGGTTTTTGGGCTTCACCGGCTTTTCTTCCTCTTCTGTCCGATACTGCAAAATCATGGAGGATGTCTTCGGCATCGTCACCGTAATTCGTCCTGCTGAAACTTCTATCTCCATCGGATTGATGTCATAGCCCCTTTCCCCGGTCAGGATCAGCCGCTGCAGCGTGCAGTCCCGCGGGATCCCCAGCTCCCAGACAGAAAGCTCTTTTGTAATCTCATTTTCATTATTATTGATCAAAACAACCGAATGATTATTTTTTGTAAATCGCCCATATGCCAGGAAATTATAGTCCAGGGTCAGACATTTTAAGGAGCCTGTCTTAAATTCCTTATTCTGACGATGAATCCGGATGATCTCCCGATGAAAGTTGATCAGCTCTTTATCTTCCCTGCCCCACGGATAGGTACGGCGGTTATCCGGATCGGTAAAGCCACAGACGCCCGCTTCGTCGCCATAATAAACCGTAGGCGCGCCAGGCCATGTCATCTGCATGACAACAGCCTCCAGAAGCACTGCTTTTTTTACATCATGATTTGCCGCCTCTGCGCCGAGACTGTTCGTTCTGCCGACACGACGGTTTGTTCTGGTCAAAAATCTGGAATGGTCATGGTTGGAGAGCTCATTCATGGCAGTTAACCAGGACGGCATCGCCATATTTGCTCCGTGATATGCCATTGCGCCCACAAAGCTGTCCGCGTTTCCCAGAAGATCCTGCCGATAATCATCGCTGTGCTTCTCCATGCCTGTTAAAAACCAGCTGACCGGCTCCATAAATGCGTCATAGTTCATAACCGTATCCCACTGATCTCCCTGTAGCCAGGAAGACGGATCTCCGTAATGCTCCGCAACGATCAGTGCATGGGGATTGGCCTCCTTGACCGTATCCCGGAATTTTGCCCAGAACCGGTGGTTATACTCCGGGGAATGTCCAAGATCTGCCGCAACGTCCAATCTCCAGCCATCTGCATGAAAGGGCGCAGATACCCATTTTCTCGCGACCTGCAAAATATAGTCCTCAAGCTGTCTGGATCCCTCATAATTCAGCTTGGGAAGTGTATCGTGGCCCCACCATCCATCATAGGTCGGATTATATGGGAACCGGTTATTGTCATGGAAGCTGAAGTAATCATGATATGGACTGTCTTCTGAAATATACGCGCCCTTCTCATAGCCGGGCTTGTTTTCATAAATCCGCTCCCGATCAAGCCACTTATTGAAGGAACCGCAATGATTGAATACACCGTCCAGGATTACCCGTATTCCACGTTTATGGGCTTCCTCAATGACCTGGATCAGTAATCTGTCACTTGCTTCCAGATTTTCGCTGTCTGTGGTTCTGAGGATATAACGGTCTGCGTGGGTATTATCTGTTTCCCAGTCCTCCAGAAGCCGTCCGCCATCCTTTACGATCTTTCCGCAGTGCGGATCCACATGGTCATAATCCTGGCTGTCATATTTATGGTTGGAAGGCGAAACGAACAGCGGATTGAAATAAATTACCTCCACGCCGAGCTGCTCCAGGTAATCCATTTTATCCAACACGCCCTGTAAATCTCCGCCATAAAAATCACGCACATCCATTGAGGACGGATACCGGTACCAGTCCTCTACATGCTGTGATTTTGCGCCGATATAATGATATTCATTTGTCAGGACATCATTTGTCGGATCCCCGTTGCAGAAGCGATCCACATAAATCTGATACATCACTGCACCCTTCGCCCAGTCCGGCGTATCAAAGCCAGGAATCAGGACGAAATTGTAATGCTCATCCGGCCGTTTTACCACACCATGAAAATCGTAATAGCAGGTGATCGCACCTGCCTGAATTTCAAAATACCAGCTGATCTTTTCATTATCCAGCTGCAGCTTTACTTCATAATAATCAAACTGCGCGTCTGATGATGCCTTAAACATCAGATTTTTCTGCCCTTTACAGACTAAAAAAATGCGATCGACATTGCTGCGCTTGGTGCGGAACGCGATCTTTACCCTGCTGTAGGGTGCAGGCTCCGGCGGCGTCACATAATTTTCTGTCGTATCACTATAAAGCGCCCTTTTACTGAAAACAGGGCGCATTTCATTCATATATTTCTGATCACTGAAAAAACGATTAAATTCCATGATTTTCTTTACCTATCCTTTACAGACCCATTTTATACTACCGTTTTCGGAATGGCAAGCCAAAATCCTGCTCCAGCGCCATATCGCAGCATAAGGATATTCTGCCGCATGATAAAAGGACAGCCGTTAAGCTGTCCTTTTCAGAGAAGGTATTTCTTCTTATGGGGTATAGCAAAAATATATAATGTATTGGGGGGGATTACAAAGAGTATAATAGCAGACCCGCCCCTTTTTGTATATTCTCCGTTTTCACAAATATCACAAATTTTCGTTTTTGTTTTTGTGACTATTTACCATTTACGCGAAGAAATCTTCCGGTTGCTTTTCAAACAGCGCTTCAAATTCTGCGCGGCTGATCTTTTCTTTTTTCAGAAGCAGCTGTGCGCTCTTATGCAGCACATCACTGTTTTCCAGAATCAATGCCTTTGCCTTTGCATAACACTCGTCGATAATCCGGTGTATTTCTCTGTCGATCTCTCCGCTCACCAGCTCGCTGTGGGCCTTTGCATGCGCCAGATCCCGTCCGATGAACACTTCATCATCGTCATCATCATAGCAGATCACACCTACGTTTTCAGACATTCCGTACCGTGTTACCATCTTTTTCGCAATCTGTGTCGCCTTTTTGATATCACTGGATGCGCCGGTGGTAATATCATCAAAAATAATTTCTTCCGCGATTCTTCCACCCAGGGATACCATAATCTCCTGCAGCATGCGACCCTTTGTCATAAACATATCGTCACGCTCCGGCAGCGGCATCGTATAACCAGCTGCACCTGCGCCGGTCGGAATGATCGACACCGAATAAACCGGTCCGACATCCGGCAGCACATGGAACAAAATCGCATGTCCGGATTCGTGATACGCTGTAATCTTCCGTTCTTTATCAGAAATAATACGGCTCTTTCGTTCTGTTCCGATTCCTACTTTTACAAAAGCAGTCTTGATATCCTCCTGACTGATAAAGCACCGGTTATCCTTTGCTGCTACAATTGCCGCCTCGTTTAACAGATTTTCCAGATCGGCTCCGGTAAATCCTGCCGTTGTCTGAGCGATCTGTTTTAAATCCACGTTATCACCCAAGGGTTTATTTTTCGCGTGAACCTGCAGGATCGCCTCTCTTCCTCCAACATCCGGCAGTCCGACTGCGATCTTTCGATCAAATCGGCCGGGACGCAGGATCGCCGGATCCAGGATATCTACGCGGTTTGTCGCTGCCATTACGATGATTCCTGCATTTGCAGCGAAACCGTCCATCTCTACCAGCATCTGATTCAGCGTCTGCTCTCTTTCATCATGACCGCCGCCCATACCGGTTCCACGCCGTCTCGCCACCGCGTCGATTTCATCAATGAACACGATACATGGTGCATTTTTTTTCGCTTCTTCGAACAAATCCCGAACGCGGGAAGCACCGACACCGACGAACATTTCCACGAAATCAGAACCGGAAATGGAGAAAAACGGAACGTTTGCTTCGCCCGCTATCGCCTTTGCCAGAAGGGTTTTACCGGTTCCGGGAGGTCCCTCCAGCAAAACACCCTTGGGGATTCTCGCCCCGACCTTTGTAAACTTGCCCGGATCTCTTAAAAAATCAACGATCTCCTGCAGGTCTTCCTTCTCTTCCTTCAGTCCGGCAACATCCTTTAATGTAACCTTGCTGTCGCCTGCCAGGCTCAGCCGCGCACGGCTTTTGCCGAAATTCATCATCTTATTGCCGCCATTCATCTGGGCATTCTGTGCATTCATCATCATGAAGATCAGAAGCACACCGCCCACAGTGATCAGCGCAGGCAGGATGGACGTTAAAAATATATTATCGCCGGGCACATCCCTCACGATCGTCTTGACTCCTGCCGTTTCCAGCTCCTCCAGCACCGGATTGACATCCGATACCACCAGCACCTTTTCGTCTCCCGAGGTAAGATGTACCTCCACGGAACCGGTCGGCACTTCCCGGTTCTGCACTACTACAACTCCCGATATTTCTCCGGCATCCAGCATCTGATTGAATTCCGCCTGTGTACAGGTATCCTCCATGCTGCGCAGTATTCCCGAAAACCAGAAAACCAGGAGCACAATAAGCAAAAGGGAAATGACGAGATTCATTCCTCTGCCGTTTTTGTTCACTGCATCCTCCTTCGGCTAAAAGCCTGCATCAATCAAATTTTACCACTCCGATGTACGGAAGGTTGCGGTAACGCTGGTCGTAATCCAAACCATAGCCTACCACAAATTCGTCCGGAATCTGGAATCCGGTATAATCTACCTTTACATCGATCACACGGCGATCCGGCTTATCCAGAAGCGTGCACAGCGCCATGGACTTCGGTCCGCGTGCCTTTAACATATCCAGCAGATAGCTCAGGGTACGTCCGGAATCCACGATATCCTCCACAACAATAACATTCTTGTCGCGCAGAGGCTCATCCAGGTCCTTTACGATCTTAATGACTCCGCTTGATTTGGTATCGCCGCCGTAGCTGGATACCGACATGAAATCCAGGGATACCGGAACGGTAATCCGCTTTGCCAGTTCACATAAGAAAAAGCTGCCGCCCTTTAATACGCATACCAGATGAACCTGTTTTCCGGCATAATCTTTACTGATCTGCTCACCAATCTCCTGAATCCTTCTGTCTACCTCTTCTTCCGACAACATCACTTCAACTCTTTCTGCCATGCCCAAATCCTCCTTGGTTTTTCTGTTCTATTCTTGCTTCTCCATACAGGTAACTTCCAAAATCACCCTCGTCTGCTCCGTTACCCGATAGTATGTGCTGATTCTTCCGCCCGGTACCCAGATAATGTGATTCCCGTCTGCCAGCACCATCATACTGTTCCGCTCATTTGCAGGAATTTTTTCTTCGATCATATATTTCTTTAAGCTTTTTTTTGAAAAATTATCATCGATTGTCAGATAATCTCCGCTCCTGCGCGTTCGAAATACGACAGATTGTATTATTTTATCATAATCCAACCATTTCGTATACTTTTTTTGAGGGATATTTTTTAAAAAAGCACCAACAGCAGCGCCGCTTTCCTCGCCTGCCGCAGTATTTTTTTCGCCTGCTGCGGTATTTTTTTCACCTGCTGTCGGCTCGTCCCGCTGCAGGTATCGCACTGACACCACACCCATCCCCGGAACATGCAGCTCGCTAGAATGCTCTGGGAGCGGAAGCTCTGCGGTCTGAAGCCCAACCTGCCTGCCTTGGTCAAACCGCTGCTCCGGCAATGCGTCCTGCTGCTCCGGCAATGCGTCCTGCTGCCGCTCCAACCTGCGAAATACCAGCAGCCTAAACTGCCGCTCCACCTCGAGCTGACACGCTGGAATCCGCAGCTTCCTACCGCTCTGGCAGTCCGTCCCTACAAGGTGCCACACCGTTTCAATATGCGCTGCCGTCAGGTCGCGCCCCGTGCCGATCTCCAGCAGACATTCCCGCACGCACTGCTTCTGCAGGAAAATATCTTCCTGTTGCAGAAGTTCGATATTTAATTTTATTATAGTCTGTTTATCGTATCTCGTATGCTCCGCAGTTACTTTTCTTCGCCCCACATGCTCTACTCTCTCTCTGCCGCACACATTCGTTTTCAAAGCATCTGCTTCCACCCTGCAGCGTTCCAGCGCCTGTCGGGTGCAGCTGCGCACAAAATCCGCCGTCTCCGCCAGGAGCTGTGCCTCTTTCGCCAGATGCGCTCCGGCTCCGCTGCAAATTTCCTTTTCCGCATACGGCAGAACCCGATTCCTGATTCGGTTCCTTGTATAATCTTCTCCGGTGTTCGTAGAATCTATCCGCCAGGAAATCCCTTTTTCCTGGAGAAAGCCTTCTATTTCTGTCTTTCCAGTTTCCAAAAGCGGACGGATAATCATGCTTTCCCGTTCCGTCTTTCGCACCGGGCGAATCCCTGCCATTCCGTCCAGACCAGTGCCTCGGAACATGTGAAACAAAAGCGTCTCCGCACAGTCGTCCCGATGATGCGCCACCGCAATTGCACCGTGACAATCGCCCATCTCCTGTAAGCACTCTTCAAAAATTTCATAGCGTGCCCGGCGTCCGGCTTCTTCGCAGCCGATTCCCCACTGTTTCGCCAGCGCCGCCGCCTCAATCCGTATTGCCTTTAACGGCACATCCCACGCCCGGCAAATATCGCGCACATACGCCTCATCCGCATCGGCCTCTACCCCACGCAGGCCATGATGAACATGTACCGCGCACAGCTGCAGTCCCAGCTTCTTGCGCAGCGCAACCAACACATACAGCAGGCAGACGGAATCTGCTCCCCCGGAAAGTCCGACTACGATATTTTTATTTTCCGGGATCATATGATACCGCTTCATATAGAAAAGAATTTTTTCCGTCAGATCCATCCTGCAGTCTCCTTTTTTCCTTTGTGCCTTCGGCAGCCCTTGCTTTTCCTTTGTGCCCCTACATTATACCTCAGATGTTTGTCCAGTGAAACTTCTTATTCTATATCCTCTATCTCCCGTTCTTCGTTTTTCCAGATTCCCGTAACTAAAACCGTCATATCATCTCGAATTTTGCCGCCGCACTGGCGGATTGCATAACGCAAAATCAGGTTTGCCAGGTCGACCGGTGAGCTGACGTTCAACGAAGCGATTTTCTGCTCCAACAGATATTCCCCGTCCCCGCACGGCCAGTTCTGCACTACACCATCCGAAACCAAAATGACCAGATCGCCGCTGTTTAACTGCCACTTTTTTTCACTGATGTCCTCTGACGCCGACATGCCGAGCGGCAGCTGTCTGCTCTGAATTTTCTCCACACGGTCGCTGCGCTTGATAAACCCTGCTGCCCCGCCAGCTTTCACCGTCTCGCACTCCCCCCGGTAAAGATCAATCCGGCACAGATCAAGCGTCGCCATCCGGTTTTCGTCCCCCTCCGCGCCTGCCATCCCATTTAAAAAAAGCATCGCCATATCCGGTCCAAGCCCCGCATCCAATATCCGCTCCGTCAAGTCTACAATCCTGCCGCTGTCCCGCGCCGCGCTCTCCCCGGAACCAACTCCATCCGACAAAATCATGGCAACGCTGTCGTCCGTTTCCAGAAAAGAATAGCTGTCCCCGGAGACGCTCTCCGTTTCTTCCGTCGCGCATGCCGCCGCTGTCAAACAGCTGAAAATCGGCTCTTCCTCAAAATACAGACTCACGGATTCTTCTCCGACAAAATATGGATTCCTCTTCTGAGGCACCAGCCGGATATCCATCAGCACCGACAAATACCCGGCAATTTCCTCTACCGTCATGCTTTTGTTCTTTGTCAGGCGGACAGATATCGTGATCTGCAGCCTGTCCTCTTTTCCCCGAAGCAGATAAATATCCTCTACTACAATGCCTTCTCCCGCCAGGGCGCGCACAATCTGCTTTTCCTGCCGACCGCCCAGCCGGATCAGCTGAACGGACGTATCCGCTACCGACTGCAGCATTCCCGCCATCTGACGCATATGCGCCGCATATTGTTTCCGGCTCTCCATCGCCTGTCTGCGCCGAAGCAGCTCTTCCCGATCGTCCGGCGTTTTTTCCTGCTCCAGCTCCCAGTTCATCTCACCCATAACCGCAGCAAGATTTTGAAACGTATCCGCACAGTCCAGCATACATCTTCGGTCATAATCCAGCAGCCATGCCGACTGCTGCACTTCGTCATTCCAATATTGAGATTCCATGGCATGTCCTTTCCTGCGACCTTTTTTCTCCAGTATAACTGCTGACATGCGCGCCTTTTGTCAAAGCAGGCAAACCGTAGATTCTTTTTTTCAGGAAAAGAGGTATCCGCAGAACTGTACAAAAAAGAATGTGCCCTGGCACATTCTCGCGCCGAGGCGCGGTTGCTTTAGCAACCATCTACCCTTGCGCCGAGTGCGCATCCTCGCGGAGCGTTTTTATTTCATAGGACGCATTTTCCTATGAAATAAAAAAACGCGGATCCCATCCGGAATCCGCAATCCTTTTTCTTCTTATATTATATCGTGAGCACAGCTCACTCAGTAATTTCGCCGTTCGCGATGAACAGGCTTCGCCTGTTCCCGCTCTCTTGCGCTCATTATATCATGAACTTCGTTCATGATCGACATTCACCGTTCGCGATGAGCAGGCTTCGCCTGTTCCCGCTCTCTTGCGCTCATTATATTACATTCGTCCTGCCGATACGGACGTTTTCACAGCCGTCTCTCAATTCTCCGGTTTAAAAATAATTTCACCGTCATACACCAGTCCGAGCTTATCCTTTGCAACCTCTTCGACATATTTGCGCGTCTTGGTGTATTTTTCGTATTCTTCGATTTCCGCCGTCCGCTGTGTCTCTTCTTCAATCTGTTGCGTAAGCTGTTTAATTTGATCCTGATATCCCTGCTGCTTCTGTCGCAGCTCCATGCTCCGGATCGATACTACCGCCAGCACCATCAGAACTACCATCGTTACCAGAAGCATGCTCAAACGGTTCTCCCGTTTCTTCCGGCGAAAAACAATCTTTCTTTTAACCATTTTTCCTGCCTCGCAATGCTTTTCTGTTCTGTTTACATAAAGCTATTTTAGCCAGTTTTAAACGGCTAGTCAACCGCTTTTTCAAAATTCTTGCACTCCGTCTGGCACCTCTGAAAATTTTCGAAAAACCGTTTTTTCCTATTCGAAAGGTATACTTTACGGGACGCATCAGCCATCCTGCAACATAGGAAATCACCTTTTTTATCCAGAGACCGAACCGCGCTCCAGCTTTTACCAGAAAAGGACTCACCGTGCTTTTTACAACGAGCATCCCAACTGCTGCCCCGAATACGCAGAACCACCGAAATGTCCCATTATTTTCCAGATATAACAGGGAAAAAAAGCTGCCTGCCACAACACACCAGTAAATAAGATCCTCTATCGAAATCCAGAATATTCCGTGTGGAAATACTCTTCGGAAAATCCGCAGAAAATCGTAAACAAGCGTCACCGCCATCCCCAGCAAAACCGAATGCAGCCAGAACGTTCCCTCTCTGGCGATCTCACTGCTCATCCGTCACCGAAACAGCCGACTCAGCAGCGATTCCGCTTTGCTGCCCGCCGAAGCTGTCTGTTCTGAATAGGTCAAGCTATCAATCCGCCCGTCAATGTCCACTTCTCCCTTTTCCAGCGTCAGGCGGCTCACATGCAGCTCACTGCCGCGGATCATCAGCATCCCCTGCTCCGTCTCCAGAAGCACTTCCCCCACATCAAAGGAAAGCACATCGGAAACGCCGTTAATCGCACACACTTCCCGGTTGACCAAACTGATCCGGTGCTGTCCTGCTCTGCTGTTTAATTCTTCCATCGCGCGCCCTCCTTACTGTTCCTTACACAGTATACGCGCCGATGTCTGCCGTTATGACTTTAGAGATATTGAAACATTTCTTTGGCTTCTTCTTTGCGTACAGTTTCCTGTACGGTCAGAACCTCGACCTTTACATCCTTATTGCCAAACTGAATCGTAATTACGTCTCCTGCCTTTACTTCTGCGGACGCCCGCGCCACCTTGTCATTTAACAACACTCTGCCCGCGTCGCATGCCTCGTTTGCAACGGTGCGACGCTTAATCAGCCGGGATACCTTCAAATATTTGTCCAGTCTCATCTTTTTTTCCCTTCTCTACTAAATGCTAACCACCGCCGGCGGAGCATTTGTTATCGTATAAGAACAACGTTATTTATAGAATAACAAAGGGCAGCCGCATCAGCAGCTGCCCTGTCATCTTCTGATTTAGTTAATAGAATCCTTTAAAGCCTTACCAGCTTTGAACTTAGGGGTCTTAGAAGCTGCGATTGTCATTGCTTCGCCAGTCTGAGGATTTCTGCCTTCTCTTGCAGCTCTTTCAGATACTTCAAAAGTACCGAAGCCAACCAGCTGAATCTTCTCGCCTTTCTTCAGTTCTTCTGCTACAACATCAGTGAAAGCCTTTAAAGCCTTCTCTGCATCCTTCTTCGAAATCTCTGCCTGCTCAGCGATGGCAGCAACTAATTCTGTCTTGTTCATTATGAACTCCTCCTGTATTTCTTTTCCTGTTCCATTCGAAATGTCTAAAAGGGCAGTCCTGCCCAGAAACATTATATTCTATTTATACCTGTAGTTCCTTTGTTTGTCAATACTTACAGGGAAAATGTCTGCTCCAGGAAAGCCTTTTTCACCCCCTGCTGAATGAGCAGCCGCTCCAGCTTTTCCATGTGCCTTCCAGGTATCCATACTTTCCGACTATTGTAGTAAAAATTGACAATTTTCCAGAATTTTTCCGGGTATGCAAAGCGATAATACAGCTGCAGATAATCCACCGCAGACAGCGGACTGATCCTGCCGTAAACGTCTAAAAGTCCTCTCGCCAGCGGCACTGACCAGTTCGTCTTCTCTAATAGCTTACGCAGGAAAAGATACAGATCCCGCATCTGACTGTCCAGGGCACATTTTTCAAAATTGATGACGGACGTCGTATTCTGACAGAGCAGATTGTGATGCTGATAATCCCCGTGACAAAAGCTTCCGCTTTCCTCGCATTCCCGCGCATCCAGAAGAGATCCATAGGAACGGACGTCCTCCGTCACCCGCTCCGCCTCTTCCAAAAACAGATCAAACGTCTGCTGCAGGTTGATCTCAAACGTTGTCTTCTGACCCTTTTCCCGCAAAAAACGTCTGACCTTGCGCAGCTCCCGGTTCCGTTTCTCATATTCCTCTGCCAGGCTGACTGCGTGCAGCCCATACTCCTGCTGCAGCTGTGGAAAATGCAGCGCGCTGTGCAGAACCGCCAGGGTGCGCATGGCATCCCGACATTCCTGTCCATCCTTTAAACTGCATTCTCTTCCCTGCGGCCAGCTTTTTACAATGCATCTGTTCTGCTCCTGATCGCAGCAAAACAGCGCGCCTTCTTTTGTATACAGAAGCTGTTCCGCACGCGTAAAGCCGTTTTGCCGGACTCCCTCCAGTACCTTTGCCATCATTTCCAGCCGGAAGACCGGTCCTTTATATTCTTTCAGGATATACCAACCTTTATTCGTCTCACATAAAATTGCATTTCTGCTTTTCTGTGTGCGGATCACTTCAAAATCATAATTTTCCAGTACGCTTACGGACCTGTCATTCACCTGCATTCCCTCCCGCCTCTTAGGTACTACCTATCCTATGAGCAAAATGTTCCGGTTATGTATCAACGTTACAGTTCACTCGTGGTTTCTTGTGGACAGATTCCATACTCGCATGAAAATCTGTGCATAAGAAACCATGAAGGGAGCGCCCTTTTATGAGCAAAAATGAGCTGCGAAGCAGCGGAAAGCATCGAAGATGCGCTTTTGCGAATGGTGCGAGTGAACTGTAACTTTTCCCCCTTCAATACCCCTACCTGCAATTTTCTGCTTGCCAATCTGCATTTCCTGCTATATGATTGTACAGGCATGATAACAGAATATGCGCTCTGCAAAATTCTATCGTCATGAATCATACCGAGTGTTCGTGACCTTCCACTCGTAAAACAAAACTAAAGGAGAAAACAAATGAAAAACAAAAATGTTCTGTACCTCACACAGGCAGCGATGATTGCTGCCCTCTACGTCGTTCTTACGATGATCGCCAATGCCCTTGGCATCGCCAGCGGCAACATTCAGGTTCGCTTCTCGGAAGCCCTCACCGTCCTTCCCTTTCTGACTCCCGCCGCAGTTCCCGGACTCTTTATCGGCTGTCTGATCGCCAACCTCGTGACAGGTGCCATGCTGCCCGATATCATTTTTGGTTCCCTTGCAACCCTGATCGGTGCAATCGGCACATGGATGCTTGGAAAAGCAGCCATCGGCAAGGACGAAAAGCAGAAAAAGCTTTTCACCTGGCTGTCCCCTCTGCCGCCTATCCTGGCAAACGCCGTGATTATCCCGCCTGTGTTAAAATACGCTTACGGCATCCTTCCGATGTGGTTTTCCGTGATTACCGTAACGGCAGGGGAAATCATTTCCTGCGGTATCTTCGGACTGATTCTGTTGGCTGCGCTGAAAAAATACAAAAACCAGTTGTTCCCCGTTTAAACGGCAAAAACACAAAAAAGGTATCGTCCTCCTGCTTTTTGGAGGTTACGATACCTTTTTTCTTTACCTGCAATAGAATGCACGCCCTGCGAGCATTCTATTGTCATGAATATGCAATAAACCGGTTCCCGTTTTCTTCAAACATGCTCCGCGCGTCGTTCATGCCCTTTTTATAGACAGTTCCGGTCAGCGGGTCCATCAAAACGACATTCTGCTCGTTGAAGCCGATCACCAGCACTGCACTGCCGTCCTGCATCACTGCAAGCACCGGGATTTCCCGGTCAGGATAATATAACACCATATCCAACGTACAGCCCTGGAGGTTTAACACCGTCCGATTGTCTAAATTTTCTTCCAGAATCGTCAGCACGTCCTGCCCGGCTGCCAGCAGCGAGGAGCTGTTTTTCACCATTCCCTCATACTGGAAAATCGTATCCAGGCACACCGCAAGGCTGCTTCTTTCATTGTCCGCATAGTCCCCATCAATCGCCATGATCTGGTTCGAGCTGTGCAAGCGGTCGCGTTTGTTCAAATATCTGCCCGCCTCGTCCGTTACCGCGCCAGCTGCTTCATAAGCTCTGCGCACCGCTGCGGCAGGGTCTTTTTCGATTCCGATCACACCATATTGTCCATATACATAATAGCGGTTCTGATCCTCTTCTCCGTTCAGTACAATTTCCCGACTTCCTTCAAAGATGACCTCCTTCGGAGTGAGGATTTTGACCTTTTTGGCATCCGGAACGGAATTTAATACAATTCGTACGATATTTTCCGTCTCCTGCGTGGACGCTGTCTCCGCATAATTTTTGCTCTCCGGTATCTCATCATTATATAAAATCTGATCCTCCGAAAGCTCCGTCACCTTTCCGTCCACAAGGGAAATCCGCTCCAGACTGATCTGGTTTTCCTCAATCCGGCAGCCCGTCACATAAACCCCTGCCTGCTCATAGGATTTTAAAATATTTCCCTCAAAATCCTGGATCCTGATCTGATGCATCGGAAACAGCTGATTGCCGACCGCATCCTCCTGCACCTGCTCTGCAGACGCAATTCCGTAGATCAGGTCTTCCCCCATAAAGCCGAGCGCCTGAATAAAATTGCCTTCGCCCGCCTTGAGTTCCGTCAGCTTTCCGCTGTTTAAATTCATGAATTCCAGCGTGCTGCCATAATCCTTCAGATCCTTCTGCCATACCAGCATACTGTCGTTTTCCGCAACCCTGCAGCCAGCCGTGCTAATCCCGGAAACTACGATTTCGCTGGATTTGTCCTCCAGCCCGATATGCCAGATATTGCCGTCCACCATCAGATAGAGGTCGTTTTTACCATTTACATAAGAAAGCGTTTCCAGATCAGCTTTTAACAGCCCGGCACTTTTATTATAAGGAATAAACACCATTTCCTCTGTCACGTTCAGTGTACTGCTGTAGTAGCAGACCGAAACACCACACTCGCCCTCATGACGGCCGCGGTTCATGTAACCGTATACCAGAAACGTCACGTTTCCGGTTTCATCGACCTGCAAAACCTCATAGCTGTGGTTTTCATAGCGCGCCCGCAGATCGTCGTTGTCCTCGTCCCGGAAAGAATGCAGCCGCGCCAGGCGATTGTCAGCACTGTTGTATACATAAAGCGCTCCAGCCTGTACAAAGGCAAATACATTTCCGCCATCGCTTTCTTTCATGACGACATTTTTATCTGTAATTCCAAGCTGTAATCCGCTTTCCGTAAATCTTGATGATTTTTCCATAAAATACTGTGTGGCAGTCCGTTCATAATCCAGCAGGTACATTGTGTCCCCTGTATAACGCACCCGGTAATACTCCGTCACGGACGCGCTGACCTGACTGCCTCCCTCTGTATAAGACACGGGATAGCTCAAAACAAAGGAAGCTGTCTGCGGTGCGATTTCTTTTACCCAGATCTGCGGCTTCTCTATCCGCGTCACATCCAGGCTTCCCCAGGTTACCTGGGACGACGTACAATGAATGTCCACATGGGCAAAAGAGGAATTGTCGCCATCTGAATTCGTTTCCAGCTTTTTGGCATAGCCTTTTTCCGCAAAAACCTCTGCATCAAAGGTCGCATCCGAAAAAGACGTCACGAAATCAAGTTTTTCCGTCAGGTAATAATCCGCCTGGATGACCCGCGTATAATAACGCACCTGTCTGCTTTCATCCAGATTCACCAGAAAAATCAGGCTGTATTCCTCGCCCTCTTTCATCAAATCCTTTAACCGGAAGGAAAGATACAGGTCGTCTCCCTCCTGCGTCCCGGTCAGCTCCGTATTTTCAATCAGACGGCTTCCGTCGATGCTGCGCAGCTCATAGGAAACGCCCGCAATTTCCGTACCGTACCCGTGCACCACTGCGTTGATCTGACGCGCTGTTTTGATCGGCGTAATGCTTTCCCGCATATCCGCCGTATCCATCTGCATTGTGTATCCGTACATCTGATTGATTTCCTGACCGTCTTCCACAATTGCCATTGTGGGCAGACTGGCCGCCGGCATCGGTGCAGTCATATCCCCATTTCCCTGATTGGCGACCATGCTGATCACAACCAGCGAAATCACAAATATCACAACAAAGGCAATGCCCTTGATAACCGTTTTCTTCAAACCAACTCTCCTTCCAGAAGCTTCTGCAGCGTCGTATGGATCTGCAGGGTTTCCGCCAGCCTTTTGCTATCCGGCTTTTTATAGCCCGGCTCTTTGCTGCACTGCCCTAACTTCTGCTCTGCTTCCGTCAAACCGCTCTGTCCATCCGCCATCCCTGCGTCTACTCTGCGCACTGCACGAAGCAGGATATTTTTAGGAGTATGCTCCATATCGATAAACTCCAACACCTGGGTATCATAGCCATTTTCTTCCAGCAGATCGGCTCGCAGGGCATCTGTAAACAATGCCGAAAGCCGCTCTTTGATCAAACCATATTTCAGCGCGCCCTCCAGCGGCTCACATGCGATCTGCTTATTGACCTCATGCTGACAGCAGGGCACGGATAAAATAACACCCGCATGCCATTTCATCGCCTTATACAGGGCATAATCGGTCGCCGTGTCGCAGGCGTGCAGCGTCACAACCATGTCTACGCTGTCCGTTCCCGTATAATCTGCAATATCTCCATGCAAAAACGAAAGCCCTTCATAATGATATTTCTTCGCCAGCTCGTTGCAATGCACGATCACGTCTTTTTTCAGATCAAGTCCCGTCACTTCCAGTGTCAGTCCCTTTAATTCATGCAGATAATAATACATGGCAAAAGTCAGATAAGACTTACCGCAGCCAAAGTCAATAATATGCACCGGACGATCCTTGGGCAGGAGTGGCCAGATGTCCTCAATAAACTCCAGAAAACGGTTGATCTGACGGAACTTATCGTACCGCGACGTTATCACTTTTCCTTCTTTGGTCTGCACTCCCAGATCCACCAGAAAGGGAACCGGACGCCCTTCTTCCAGAATATAGCGTTTCTTTCTGTTGTGGGACAACGAAACCTTAACGTTATCTTCCGAAACGCTGCGCTGCTTTTTGCGCACCGTCATTTTCCCTTTTTTGCTTACCAGCACCGTCGCCTCAAAAGAGGTTGTCTCAATCTGCAGCTGTTTAAAGCTGCCCGAAAGATCGGCTTCCAGAATCGCTGCCGTCTCCTCCTCCGTGTGATTTTCATGAAATACCTGCGTTCCGCGATATGCGGTAATCTGAAACAAAAGCCTGTCCTTTAACAGAACCGGGCGAATTTTCTTTTTGCTGCACCCCGTCGCTTCGCCGGTGGCGCCACTCAATGTCATCTGGTAAAGCCCGCCGGTCAGGCTCTCTTTCAACAGCTGTCTTACTTTGTTCATCTTCTTTTCTCCCTGAAAAAAGAATGTGCCTTGGCACATTCTCGCGCCGAGGCGCGGTTGCTTTAGCAACCATCTACCCTTGCGCCGAGTGCGCATCCTCGTAGAGCGTTTATTATCGTATGGAAACGAAGTTTCCTATACGATAATAAAACCGGAAGAAGCATATTATCTTCTTCCGGCTCTATTGTAAAGCTTTATTCTCTTCTGTACAACTTAAAATTTCCGAAAGCCCTTTTTCTGCCTGCGTCTGAAAATTTCTCCGTAGAGCAGAACCTGAATCAGCTCCATGCTTTCAGGGCCAAGCAGCGGCGCAGTCTCCGCTGTTCTGACCGCAGTGTTCATCGCAGCGCCTGCAGATATACGATCGCCTGTCGTGCTCACTTCTCCACCGTCCGCAGGCGCGGCCGCCACTGCCGCAGCCTCTGCCTGCTCGCGTTTTTCCTCCTGCTCCAGCACCGCATAAATGTCCTGCGCCATTTTATACAGGGTCATTCTGTCCGGATATTCATCATAAAGGACGCTGCCTTCACTGTCAAACCGTTCCAGCAGCTCTTCGATCCGTTTACGGTACTTTTTTGCCTGCCTCGGATAAAGCTCCTGCAGATATTCCAGGTCGCGCATGACCGTATCCTCTTCCTCCCATATCAGAGGCATCGGATAGGTCATATAAAAGGGAAGTATTTTGGGGTAATAGTTCATCTGCATCCCCCAGCTGTTATTTTTTCTTTATCATATGCAGAATCTTCCCGGAAAGTTTTACAGCCGCCCGCGCCTGCTCCCGCTCCGGTTCTGTGCCGCCATAGCGCGCCTGCTCATACAACTCCGTCAGCTGCTCCCAGTCTTCATGTCCGGTGTCCCCCCATGCCTGCCGGGTCAGCTCCTGCGCAGTCAAGCTGTTTGCCAACCCCAGCCACACTGCCTCTTTCCTTTCCTGTTCCTTTTTCTTTTGCCGCCTGCCAAAAGCGCCTTCTATGGTCTTTTTATAGGCCCGCCGGATCTTCGCAGATGGCTCTATCCCGATAAAAAGCTGTGCTCTTTTCCGTTTCTCCCTATAGGCGATGGACTCCGTTTTTTCTTCTACGCCAGCTTCGAGAGTCTCCTTACGTCCCCTGTCAGTCTGATAGAAGCTTTTGATCATCCAGCGGAACAAAAGGACAATGCTCACAAGCGCTGCGACGATCAATGCCACCACAATTGACCAGAAAACAAGCTTTCCAAGCACTTCTATCCAAACCGGTGTGGGGCGGACCTCCTCGAACTCTCCCCAGCCCATTTCCATTTCCGGCACACTCACTGTTGCCTGCTCAACAGCCTTCTCCGGTTCTCCGGAAAGCATTGTCAGCAGCCATACGATCAACCATCGAAGTATTTTCCCCAGCCATATGGCACCTTCGGTCAGCTTATCCACAAGAGGTGTCGTACAGCACACAATCAGCAGGGCGACACAGACTACGGAATACAGTGCCACAACAATAATTCCCGTCCGGAAAATATTTTTTTCCGGAATCACACCGGCACTGCCCGCATTTATTTTTACATAAGAAAGATAATTGTCCGCATAGCGCTTGATCAGTATTCCGGGCAGCCATACAAAAAAGCTTCCCAAAACAAGCATACAATCCGTCTGGGACTGCTTATAGCTGCAGACCAAAAATGCTGCGATCACCACCACTGCCGCTGCAGGCAGCGGGAACTCCCGTTCCCGTATCACCTGATGCACTCGAAGGCGGATGGAATGCAGACCATAAAATACACCAAGCACCGCAATCGCAACTGCACCTACCGGCCAGCTCTTTACCATCAGCGTTGCAAACACAACGACTGCCGGATGCAATAGAAAGAATACCCAGAAATGCTTCAGCTTTTTACGGAACAGATAAAAGCAGACAGGGTACAGGGCTGCAGTCAGCCACACCCTCACCGGCACACGATCCCCGATCAGTGCATTGAGTGCAATTTCGATGCCAAAAACCACTGCATAATTTAAAAAGAGTTCAATCCACTCCGAGGTTCTTTGCAGATTCTGTTTCATAACCGCCCTCCTTCTTCCACATCAATCAAACGGGTATAAGGGCGGATACCGGCATTTATTTCCGGCCGGATTATACGGTTTACCGGACAGAACCAGATAAATTCTCGTTTTTCTTTCCTGAATTTTTCCAGCAGCTGCTGAAATTCCGGTCGTGCATCCGCAGAAAAGAAAATCGTACAAAGGCTTTCCCTGTCTTCCATTTCTTCCAGCCGCTCCCGGATCGGTTCAAAGGAAGGTGCCGGCTTCTCCAAGTCTATCCGGGCCAGTCCACGTAAAATGCTGTCCAGATGGCCTGCGCCGCAGGATGCTTTCAGGCAGACCGCCTCTTTTGTCAGAAGATCCGGTCCGTTGGTTTCCAGAGAGGTTCTGATGCCCTGTCCGATAAACAGCTCCGCTGCCGCTGCCGCCATTTCAATCGAAGCTTCCAGCAGATCCTCCTGACGTAAAATCGCACCATCCTCCAGATTTACCACCAGCCGGACAGAGCGCTGGGCGGTGCAGCCCTTTTGATTGACCTTTAATTCCCCGCTTCTTGCGGTCGCTTTCCAGTTTACATCCCGCAGCGTATCCCGCGGCGTATATTCCCGGATCCCCAGATATTCAAAAGGATCCTCCTGCAAATGCCGTTTCGTCGCAACCTCGCCGTTCAACTGCCGCAGCGCGCCGTTAAAATCCATTCCCCGAAATGGTCTGGGGTAGACATACAGCTGGGAATCCACCGGCAGGCTTTTGGGCAGCTCATGGGTCAAAAACAGATCTCCCGCCACAACGTCCAGGCCGTTGATCCGGTAAAATCCTCTTTTTTTACAGGTAAACCGCAGACTTCTGATGTGCCTGGTATAGGGACGCACCGAAAAAACATCATTCCGGTAATATTGATCCGTTACACTGCTCTCCGTTCCGGCGTCCTCAAATGCCAATTGCCTCGACACCTGAAATTTTACTTTCAGGACAGGCAACGGCAAAAGTTTCCTGTTTTCAATCGTTTCCAAAAGCTCACAGCTCTCCCCGCGCACTGTACTTTTACGGGAAAAGGCCAGGGATACAAACAGCTCCTCATCCCAGTGCTTTGCATACCATACAGACTGAATCTCCCACAGCAGCAGGGCTCCCAGAATTATCCATATTATAACCATACCGTTATGCCCTTTCTGATACGCTTATGCGATCGAAAAATCTTCTGTCGGAGCCGGCACAGTGTTTAAAATTTCCTCTATCAGACGCAACGCATCTGCATAACGATTCTGTCCATAGGAAAGCACCACGCGGTGTGCCATGACCGGTCCGGCCACCGCTTTGACATCATCCGGTGTCACAAAGCTTCTGCCTTCCAGATATGCCCACGCCCTGGAGGCACGCATCAGCGCGATCGTTCCTCTGGGACTGACACCCATCACAGTCTGGTCGCTGCTTCTCGTTGCCGCTGACAGATCCGCCAGATAGCCTCGCACTGTCGGGTGCACATACACCTCCATCGCTTCCTTCTGCATTCTCTCAAGGGTCTCCTGATCTATCACCGCTGTCAGCTTCTTTAACGGATCCTCCGCCATATACGTATCCAGGATCTGCACCTCTTCTTCTCTCGTAGGCAGCCCCATGGACAGCTTCATCAGAAATCTGTCCATCTGCGCTTCCGGAAGAGGGAAGGTTCCTGCAGTCTCCACCGGATTTTCTGTCGCCACTACGAAAAACGGCGGCTCTAATTTCTGTGTTTTTCCGTCGATAGTGACCTGACGCTCCTCCATACACTCCAGAAGACCCGCCTGTGTCCGAGGCGTCGCGCGGTTGATCTCGTCTGCCAATAAAATATTAGTAAAAACAGGTCCTTTGTTCAGCACAAATTTCCCGCTCTCTCTGTCATAAATATGTAAGCCTGTGATATCCGCCGGAAGCATATCCGGTGTAAACTGAATTCTTCCGAATTCAATTCCAAGACTGGCAGCCAGTGCTTTGGCAAGTCTTGTTTTCCCTGTTCCGGGCACGTCCTCCAAAAGCACATGTCCATCCGCCAGCAAAGCAGTCAGCAGCAGCTTCGTCACCCGTTCTTTTCCGATAATTACCTTCTGCGTATTTTGCAAAATGTCCAAAATTCTTTTCTGCATGATCTTCCTCCCACAGGCTGCATCCATCTATTCTTTCGTTTTGCAGCTATTTTTAAGCTGCTTCCGCTTTTTTCAATATTATTTTAGGAAAAAGAGGCGCTGTCAACGCAGCGCCTCAATTCTTGCAACGGCTCGTAAAAGAGCTGTCTCCGCACGCGCCATATCCGTATCGGGGTTATGGGCCTGCAGTCTTTCTTCTGCCCTCTTCTGGGCAGCCTCTGCTCTTTTGATATCGATCTCACCGGGCCACTCTGCCGCTTCTGCCAGAATCGAAATCTGATCCGGCAAAATCTCTGCAAAACCGGTGTGAAGCGCGGCCTTTTTCTTCCCAGACTCTTCCGTCAGGGTCAAAACACCGGGCTTTAAAATTACCGTCAGGGGGATATGACCGGCGTAAACACCGATCTCTCCCTCCGAAGTATTAAATTCTGCCATGATCGCTGTTCCCTCATAGAACACACGCTCCGGCGTGATGATTTTGATCAGAAAGGTTTTTTCCTCTGCCATGCCGACCTCATTTCTCTGCGGATTTTTCCTGTACCCGCGCCAGCACGTCATCGATGCTTCCTGCATTCAGGAAGTAGCTCTCCGGAATATCATCATGCTTGCCTTCCAGAATTTCGGAAAAGCTGCGGATGGTCTCCGAAATCGGCACATATTTGCCCGGCAGACCGGTAAACTGTCCAGCTACAAAGAAAGGCTGAGACAGGAAACGCTGTACTTTACGCGCTCTGGATACAACCAGCTTATCCTCTTCGGAAAGCTCGTCCATACCGAGGATCGCAATGATATCCTGCAGCTCTTTATACTTCTGCAGAATCTCCTGTACGCCTCTGGCTACACGATAATGCTCCTCACCGACGATTCTGGGATCCAGAATGCGGGAGGTAGACTCCAGCGGATCAACCGCAGGATAAATACCCAGCTCTACAATGGAACGGGAAAGCACTGTTGTCGCATCCAGATGAGCAAATGTCGTTGCCGGTGCAGGGTCCGTCAGGTCATCCGCAGGCACATATACTGCCTGAACCGATGTGATGGAACCATTCTTGGTGGATGTGATACGCTCCTGCAGAGCGCCCATTTCCGTCTGCAGTGTAGGCTGATACCCTACCGCAGAGGGCATACGTCCCAGCAGAGCGGATACCTCCGAACCTGCCTGGGTGAAACGGAAAATATTATCAATAAACAACAGCACATCCTTACCGCCCTGATCACGGAAATATTCTGCCATTGTCAGACCGGTCAGGCCGACGCGCATTCTTGCCCCGGGGGGCTCATTCATCTGTCCGAATACCATGGTTGTCTTATCGATAACCCCGGATTCTTTCATTTCATAATACAGGTCATTGCCTTCTCTGGTACGCTCGCCTACACCGGTAAATACAGAGTAGCCGCCGTGCTCTGTTGCAATATTACGGATCAGCTCCTGAATCAGTACGGTTTTGCCTACGCCGGCGCCGCCGAACAGACCGGTCTTACCACCCTTCTGATAGGGGCAAAGCAGGTCAACGACTTTAATACCGGTTTCCAGCATTTCCGCTTTTGTCGACTGATCCTCAAATTTCGGTGCGCTACGGTGAATCGGCTCAAAGCTGACGCCCTCCGGCATCGGTTTTTCGTCAATCGGCTGACCCAGTACGTTGAACATGCGTCCCAGAGTATTTTCTCCCACCGGAACACTGATCGCAGCGCCGGTTGCGATTGCTTCCATTCCTCTGCGCAGACCGTCTGTCGAACCCATGGCAATACATCTTACCGTATCGTCTCCCAGATGCTGGGAAACTTCGGCAACCAGCTCGCCGCCGTCCTCACGCTTAATCCGGATCGCCTCATTGATCAGCGGAAGCTCACCCGCCTGGAAGCGAATATCCAGTACGGCACCGATGACCTGTGTGATCCTTCCAATTTTTTCTGCTGCCATAAACTGTCTCCTTGTTTCCTATTCTGCCGGCTAGCCGATCGCCGCAGCACCGCTGATAATTTCGGTCAGCTCCTGGGTGATCGCGCCCTGACGCGCTCTGTTGTACAGCAGCGTCAGATCTTCCAGCATTTCCTCAGCATTGCCCGTTGCAGAATCCATCGCCTGCATCCGCGCGCCGTTTTCACTGGCAGCTGCTTCCAGCAGTCCGCCGTAAATCATACTGATCATATATTTGGGAATCAGCATTTCCAGAATGCTTTCTTCCTCCGCTTCAAAGTTCATCTGAAGCTTTAAGCCTGCAGAACCCTCCCGTTCCACCTTTTCATCCACGTCCTCTTTCGAAACCGGAAGCAGACGGATCAGCCTGGGTTCATGCACAACTGTATTGATAAAAGAAGTATAGGCCAGCCAGATTTCACCTACCTCGCCCTGTGCAAAGCTTGTCAGAACGCGTCTGCCCAAAGCAGCCGCATCCGCATAGGTAGGTTCCTCGCAGATATCCGAGCAGTCCAGGCTGATCTTGCAGCCTGCACGCTGCAGCGCGTCCTTGCCCTTTTTGCCGACAGCATAAATGTCAAGGTCCTTCAGGTCAAAATTTCCCTGTGTGATCAGCTTGACCACATTCGCATTATAGCCGCCCGCAAGTCCGCGGTTGGATGTCATCACGATCACTGCCTTGCGCGGGTTATCCCCGCCCTGCAGATACGGATGGCTGATCCCGGCAGAACGCTCCAGGATGGACTGCATGGTCTGATAAACCCCATCGGAATAAGGTCTGGTATGCTCCGCCTTTTCCCGTGCCTTCTGCAGCTTGACGGTGGCAACCAGCTTCATTGCCCTGGTGATCTGTCCGGTGCTCTGGATACTGCTTCTTCTTCTCTTAATGTCTCTCATGGAAGCCATGTCCTGTCACCTGCCCTTCTCCATCCTATTTGAATTCTGCCTTAAACTCTGTGATCGCCTTTTTCAGAAGTGCATCCGTCTCGTCAGAAATCACTTTCTCGGTGCGGATCGCCTTTGGAACTTCCGGATATTTCTTATCGAGGAATGTGAAAAATTCCTGTTCGAACCGGGTAATCTGGTCAACCTCTACATCCAGCAAATATTTTCCGGTTGCCACATACAACGTGATAACCTGGTATTCTACCGGCATGGGCTGATACTGAGGCTGCTTTAATACCTCCCGGATTCTCTCGCCCTGCGCCAGCTTTTCGCGGGTATCTGCATCCAGCTCGGAACCAAACTGGGAGAAAGCCGCCAGCTCACGGTACTGTGCCAGCTCGACACGGATCGGCGCTGCAATCTTCTTCATCGCCTTGATCTGTGCAGAACCGCCTACACGGGATACGGACAGACCGGCGTTGACTGCAGGACGGAAGCCCTCATGGAACATTTCCGTTTCCAGATAAATCTGACCATCCGTGATAGAAATAACGTTGGTCGGGATGTATGCAGAAACATCTCCTGCCTGTGTCTCAATGATCGGCAATGCAGTCAGGGAACCACCGCCATGCTCGTCATTCATTCTTGCTGCACGCTCCAGAAGTCTGGAATGCAGATAGAAGACATCACCAGGATAAGCCTCACGGCCAGGCGGACGCTTTAACAGCAGGGAGAGTGTACGGTATGCAGCCGCATGCTTACTTAAATCGTCATAAACGACCAGCACATCTTCTCCCTTTTCCATCCATTCTTCTCCCATTGCACAGCCTGCATACGGTGCGATGTACTGCAGCGGAGCAAGCTCACTTGCAGTGGAAGCTACGACAGTCGTATATGCCATAGCGCCGTACTCCTCCAGCGTATTTACGATGGAAGCTACGGTAGAAGCCTTCTGGCCGATGGCGACATAAATACACTTTACGCCCTGACCCTTCTGGTTAATGATGGTGTCGATGGCAATTGCGGTTTTACCTGTCTGTCTGTCGCCGATAATCAGCTCACGCTGTCCGCGTCCGATCGGAACCATGGAATCGATTGCCTTGATTCCGGTCTGAAGAGGGGTATCTACGGATTTACGGGTAATAACGCCGCTTGCCACGCGCTCAATTTTGCGATAGGCATCCGTCTGCACGGGTCCCTTGCCATCGATAGGCTGACCCAGCGCATTTACAACACGTCCCAGCAGCGCATCGCCCGCCGGAACCTCAACTACATGTCCTGTTGTCCGGACCTGATCACCCTCACTGATGCTGCCCGCACCAAGCAGTACAGCACCTACGTTGTCCTCCTCCAGATTCAGCACCATGCCGAATACATCATTGGGGAATGCCAGCAGCTCACCCTGCATCGCATTCTCCAGTCCATGGATTCTGGCAATGCCGTCCGCTACCCAGATAACGGTACCGACATCCGATACTTCCAGCCTGGAGGCATATCGCTCAATCTGTTCTTTAATAACAGAACTGATTTCCTCAGGTCTTAAATTCATGGATTTTACTCCCTTCCTAGGATACGGGAACAGATTTTCCTTCCCGTTATTCTTTCTGCTGCGTAAGTCCGCTTCAGGATAAAGACACACGCATCAGGCTGTCTTTCATCCGTTTCAGCCTGTTCTGGATGCTGCTGTCTACAACACGGTCGCCGATCTGGATCTTGAGTCCGCCGATCAGCGCAGCATCCACCTGATAATGAATCTGCAGCGATACAAAGTCAGTCGTAGCCAGAAGCTTCTGACGGATGTTCTCCTTCTGAGTATCCGAAAGCTCTTCTGCACTGGTTACATACACGACTCCGATTTTATGATAAGCCAGACAGCGGCGTTCGTAATCCTCACGGATCGCAAACAGCTCGCCAAATCTGCCTTTTTCCAGAAGAAGATGGCAAAATCCGTTCAGTTCTTTGCTGATTTTACCGTCAAATACCCGGTCAAAGACCGCTGTTTTTTCCTTCTGATCCAGCTCCGGATGTCCAAGCAGTGTCACAAATTGGGGATTTTTCCCTAAAATTTCACACATGCCGTTTAGCTCCTCCAGAAGCGTATCCAGCAGACCATTCTCTACGCCCAGGCCAAACAGTGCTTCCGCATAGACCTGTGACACTAGCTTAGCCATGTATTTTCTCCTATTTCTGCAAGAGTCTCTTCAATCAGAGCGTTCTTGGTTCTGTCATCCATGGAAACTCTGACAAACTTGCCAGCCGCATCCATTGCCAGACCAACCATCTCCTGCTTAATTTCATCCGCCGCTTTTTTCTTTTCCAGTTCGGCTTCCACATGCGCATGGGCGATAATACGAGAGGCTTCCTCCCGCGCCTTCGCCACAATGTCCGCTTCATTCGCCAGTGCTTTCGCTCTTGCTGCGCTTAAGATCTCATCCGCCTCTTTGTCCACATTGGCAAGTCTGGCTTCGTAATCTGCTTTCAGCTTTTCGGCGTCCTCCTGGGCTGTCTTTGCATGATCCAGTTCCCCTGCGATCTTATTCTGTCTGTCCTGCATAAATTTGCGGGCAGGATTAAAGAGCAGATAGGACAATGCAATAAACAGCACGAATACAGCGATGATCGTAAGCAGGGAATCCGCAAGCAGCTGGAAATCCAGATCAAACAGTCTGGGCTCCATTTCTGCCGCAAGCAATACTGCGTTTAAATTATGCACTCTTCCCTCCTCCTTCCTTCTTGAAATATTCTCTTATCAGGGAAGCAGAGGTTTTACAAACAGCAGCAGCATCGCAATCAGCAGACCATACAGACCGGTTGTCTCGGCAACCGCCTGACCAAGCAGCATGGTCGAGGTGATATCGGATTTTGCACCCGGGTTTCTGCCAACTGCAGCAGCAGCATGACCAGCTGCGATACCCTGACCTACACCAGGTCCGATACCGGCGATAACCGCCAGACCTGCGCCGATTGCAGAACAGCCTAAGATAAAGTTTTCATTGAATTCCATGATAAATCCTCCATTCTTCTGTTGTGTTACAGTTTTGGTATTTTCGTTTATCCTTCCTCTCCGATGGCATCAGAAAGGTATGTCATCGTCAGCATACAGAACACGTAGGTCTGAATTGCTCCCGAAAACAGATCGAAGTACACATGCAGCACTGCAGGCCAGCCGATTGCGATCACCCGCAGAAGTCCGTATACCAGCGCCATCATAACAACGCCGGAAAGCACATTGGCAAACAGACGCAAAGACAGCGAAACCGGAACTGCAATATAACCGATAATATTGATCGGCGCCCAGATTGGCCACGGATCGCACAGCTCTGCCAGCGCTCCCTTTAACTTCTTATGCTTCAGCTTGTTGTAATGAATCAGCGTAAAGGTTGCCAGACCGAGCGGCAGGGTAACGCCGTAATCCGCCGTCGGCGGACGTAACCCCAGCAGACCGGAAAAGTTGCTGATCAGGATAAAAATGAATATGGTTCCAATATAGTTTGCGAACTTCGCCGCATTCTTTCCCATAACCATTTTTACCATGCCGTCCAGCTTTTCCACCACAAGCTCCACGATGTTCTGGAAAAATCCCGGTACTTCAGAAGCATGCTTCATCGCCCGGTTTGCCGCAATCGCAAACGCAAGGATCAGCAAAAGTACGATCAGGAGACAGATATGGGTTGTGGTAATCCACACCGTCTGTCCGAAAAACTGATAGGGAAAGACGCCGTGAATCATAAAATCAATGTCAGCCGAACCATTTAGCAAAATACCATTCGTCATCGTCTCACCTCCTCTTCTTTTCTTTGTATCCGCGTATAAAAGGCTGCAGATAAGCCGAAGCTTTCATTCCCATCAAACCTGCAAACGCCGCTAGAGGGTCTGCAAAATGTGTCAGCATCAGGACTGCAAACACGACTAAAACCACAGCATACCGGAGAAGATTTTTCGACGTCGCATATTTCTGTGCGCCGTCCCCGAGCTCCAGCGCTGTATCCAGCACCTTCCACATGTGCCAGATTCCTGCCATGGCAAGCAGCATCCCGATCAGGATGCCAAGACCGCTGTACAGCCTGTCTTTTACCCACCAGACGGACACCAGCTCGCACAGACATCCCCACAAAAAAGTGCCGAGCCACATCTCCCGGACGGTTTCATCGATCTTTTTGAAAAAATTTCTCATTCCCTGTCCTTTTTGTCCTTCTTCTGATAAATTTGCCGCGCCAGCCGATAAATATTCCCAAATCCCGCCAAAACGCCAACAAAAAACAGCACAATTGCAAAAAACTGCGTCCCGAGCCTGCCATCCAGCCAGTAGCCGAGGGCGAACATCATGCCCGTGGGAACAAGCATCATAATTCCGAACTGTGAAATCAGCGTCAGACACTGCCAGACAGTTTTGTTAAAGGAGTGCTTTGCCACAAAAATCCTCCTGCCATGCACCGGTTTTTCAAGAGATTTTCGCTCTGACTGGCTCTTTTTAAGCTGCCATTTTGGAGAAATCCCTGTCTACCATTATACCCATTTTACGCTTTCTTGTCCACCTGTTTTCTTGTCATTGTCTTAATAGTTTCTGGCATTTTCCCCGACGTTTTCGCGCGTTTTTCCGTCCATTTTATGCAATAAGCAGGCATGAAAAAACAGCAGGATTTTTGCAGTTGTGAAATCTGCAGAAATTCCTGCTGTTTTTGACAGATTTTCAAACATATCCTGTCATCTGTCTGTTTATAAAAATTTTAGATTCCATAGCAGCTGCATAAACAGCACAGAGCTTTCAATTACCGTCTGCTGACCATCTGCAATTTCAGCCGCTTTTAGTAAAAAATATGCCCGCCAATCTGCATGCCGGTCAGACCTTCAATCGGCGTTCTGAAATATACGCAGCGTCCGACGTTTGTATAGCCGGACATCGCTTCATCTGCTGCCTTATAACATGCCGCCGTCGCGCTGTCGTTTGCAAGTGCAATCGCCAGATGTCCGTCCAGAACCGGTGCAAACTGCTTATATTGGTAAATTACGCCGGATACTGTGTTCGGATAGACCGAGCTCAGCACACGGTTGATGACCACCGCCCCGACTGCAACCTGCCCTGCATAGGGCTGGTTGCCCGCTTCGCAGTAGATCAGGTTTGCCAGAAGATACCGGTCACCCTCTGCAAAGCTCACCTCGGAAATGTCCCTCCATGCCGATTTCGCAGCAAGACGGGATTTTGCGATTTCCTCCTGCAGCTGTTTTTTGAGGGCTGCAATATTTTTGTCCTGCTCTGCAATCTGATTGCCAAGGGCGTCCGCCTGGGCCTGTGCTTCCGCAATCTGTCCGCTGTAGGCGCTGATGCTGTTTTTGGTGTTGTTGACGCTCGTCATGATACTCGCCTGCTGCTCCTTTGCCTGAGCCTGCAGATCATCTAACTGCGCCTTTTCCTCCTCCAGCTTCGCCTCCATCTCTTCAATCGCTTCCCGCTGCGCTTTGTAGTTCAAAAGCATCCTGTGGTCGTACTCATGGAGCTTTTCCACATAAATACTCTGGTTCAGCAGTTCAGAAAACGTCATCGCACTGAATAAAATCTCATAATACGTGCGGTTATTGTCACGGTAAAGATAACGCAGCCGCTGCTTCATCGCCGCATACTGGCTGCTCTCCGTCTCCTTCGCCTGCTCCAGCTTTTCCTGCGTATCGGAAATTTCCTGGTTCTTGTCGATAATATTCTGTTCGATTTCTTCCAGCCGGCTGCTGATCTGCGTCAGGTCATCCGTCAGACCGTTTAACTCCCCCTGCAGGGAGGTTTTTACATTGTTCAGGGAATTGATATTGTTTTCCGTCTGTTTTTTCTGGTCCTTCGTATCGTTCTGTTTTTTCTGTTCTTCCTTGATCTGATTCTGCAGCTCGTTGATCTTATTGTCCGCCTTTGCCGGCAGCGCTGGAACTGCAGCGATACAGAGAGAAAAAACAAGCAGGCTGGCAATTGTTCTTCGGAATCCCCGTTTTGTCCCTCTCATCAAAGCTCCATCTTTACGGTCCGTCCGCTTCTGCTGTAAGGTCTGTACGCCACGCCCGCTGCCCGAAACATCCGCTTGGATGCCCGGACAGACGGAGTTTCCGCATACTTGTCGCAATCGTAAATCACTTCCCGGATTCCGCTCTGGATGATCGCTTTTGCGCATTCATTACAGGGAAAAAGCGTCACATAGAGTTTCGCCCCAGCCAGGCTTCCGCCGCGGTAGTTTAGAATGGCATTCAGCTCGCTGTGCGTCACATAAGGATACTTCGTCTTTAACGTATCCCCCTCCCGCTCCCAGGGAAATTCATCATCAGAGCAGCCGATCGGAAAGCCGTTATACCCCATGGAAAGGATTTTGTTGTCCTGCCCCACAATGCATGCCCCGACCTGCGTACCGGGATCTTTGGAGCGCATTCCCGCGAGCTTGGCTACTCCCATAAAATATTCATCCCAGGAAATATAATCCTCCCGCTTCATACACCCTCCTTATAAAAATCCGGTTTTATTTGGTGCCAAAAATTCTGTCGCCGGCATCGCCCAGACCGGGTACGATATAGCCGTGCTCGTTTAAGTGCTCATCCAGTGCGCCAATATAAACGTCTACGTCAGGATGTGCTTCCTGCATTGCCTTTACGCCCTCAGGAGCTGCAATGATACACAGAAAATGGATCTTCTTACAGCCTTTTTCTTTCAGCATGCGAATTGCTGCTACGGAAGAGCCGCCGGTTGCCAGCATCGGGTCAACAACGAAAACTTCTCTTTCTGCGCAGTCAGCCGGAAGCTTACAGTAATATTCTACAGGCTTTAATGTCTCAGGGTCGCGGTACAGGCCGATATGACCGATCTTTGCTGCCGGGATCATCTTGAGCGCACCATCTACCATCCCCAGTCCTGCACGCAGGATCGGAACAATGGCCATTTTACGTCCTTTGATCTCTTTTACTGTTGTGCTGCAGATGGGAGTCTCAATCTGCACATCTGCCAGCTCCAGATGTCTGGTCGCTTCATAGCAGATCATCATTGCGATTTCGCTGATCGTCTCTCTGAAATCCTTTGTACCCGTTTCCTTTTTGCGGATCAGACCGATCTTGTGCTGGATCAGGGGATGATCCATTACCATTACCTTTGACATTTTCATTGTCCTCCTTCGTTTTATGTTCCCAACATCATACCATTATTTTACTTCTTCTTCAATCTTATTGATTCTTCTGACATGCTTTTCATCGCCGGAAAACGGTGTATTTAAAAACGTCTCTACGATCGACAGAGCCAGGTTCGGTCCGACAATTCCAGCGCCCATTGCCAGCATGTTTGCATCGTTATGCTCTCTTGTCATTTTTGCGGAATAGGTGTCTGCGCAAAGTCCGCAGCGGATACCGGGAACCTTGTTGGCAACGATCGAAATACCAATACCGGTTGTACAGATGACGATTCCCTTTTCACATTTGCCCTTTGCAACTGCTTCTGCTGCAGCACGTCCAAACTCCGGATAATCACAGGATTCCAGACTGTAGCAGCCGAAATCATGGCACGTATAGCCATTTGCCTCCAGATATCCGATCACCTTCTGTTTCAGTTCGTATCCACCGTGGTCACTTGCCAATGCTATCATTTTTCTTCCTCTCATTTCTGCGCACGCTTTTTGCGCATGCCGAGTTTGTGTCAAGTGCGCGCAGACACAAATCTCGAGATTGAAAAATTTAATTTTTCAATCTTCCTCCTCATACCTGTTCTACATGATGACCTGCCGCCTTTAGCAGCCGGTTCATAATTGCCTGTCCAAAGCCGCTTTCCGCAAAAGATTCCGAAAACAGGATGTCCAGATTTTCATCATCGAATTCCCGCAGAATCCGGTAAAGGCTTCTGCCGACCGCTGCTTCGTCCAGACGGCTCCCAACGCTTTTGATACTCGCCGCATTGCTGTTTTGACGGTAGGCTTCCATCGTCTCGTCCGTTGCGATGATACCCACGCGGTGCCCGTCTGCCGTCGCCTGACGGCTTTTTTCACAGATGGCTTCCTTCACCGCGTCCTGCGCACCCTCGATAATGGTCAGGTCTCCCTTCGGTGCATAGTGACGGTAACGCATTCCGGGTGCCTTAGGTCTTAAATGGCAGTTTGCATCCAAAATCGTCTTATCAACGTCCACCTGATTTGCAACCTCTTCCAGCATCTTTTGCGTCACATAACCCGGGCGCAGGATCATCGGAATGTCTCCAGTCAGGTCTACGATCGTAGATTCCAGACCAATGCCGACTTCCTCGCCGCCGTCTAAGATCATCTCGATCCTGCCGTCCATGTCCTCTTTTACATACTGCGCCAGCGTCGGGCTCGGTCTGCCGGACGTATTGGCGCTCGGCGCTGCAACAAATCCACCCGCCGCGCAGATAAAGCGCTGCGCAATGGAATCGGACGGGAACCGCACCGCTACCGTATCCAGACCGCCTGTCGTTTCTTTGGGTACAAGCGCGGTTTTATTCAAAATCATCGTCAGGGGTCCCGGCCAAAAGCGCGCTGCCAGACGCTGCGCGATTTCCGGAACCGGATCCGCGATTTTGTAAATATCTTCCCACCGGCAGATGTGCACGATCAGCGGGTTGTCGGACGGACGCCCCTTCGCCGCATATATTTTCCGTGACGATTCCGGATTCAGCGCATCTCCGCCCAGTCCGTAGACCGTCTCTGTCGGAAACGCAACCAGCCCGCCGGCTTTGATGATCTCGCCTGCCCGAAGAATCGCTTCCCCATCCGGATGTTCTTTATCCAGTGTAACTACGATTGTTTTCATGTTAATTTCCTCGTTTTCTCGTAAAAACCCGTATACAGTATAGCACAGAGGATACAGGGATGCAAACAAATGCACACGGAATCCTGCAGCGGCCCTTTCGCCGCGGTTTGCAAGCCCGGGCGGTTGGATTTATAATATAAATAAAATAATTACAGAAAAGGAATCCCACACTCATGAAAATTCTCGTAACCGGTTTTACTCCGTTCGGCGGGGAAACCATCAATCCCTCCTGGGAAGCCGTCCGCGCTCTGGACGATTCGATCGCAGGCGCAGATATCATCAAATGCGAAATCCCGACCGAATTTGAAGCTTCCATTGATGCGCTCAAGGCTGCAATCGACGCACATCAGCCAAATGCCATCCTCTGTGTCGGACAGTTCGGCGGTAGTCCATCCATTCAGATCGAACGCGTCGCCATCAATCTGCGGGACGCCCGCACCCCCGATAACGCAGGCTTCCAGCCGCACGACCAGCCAGTTGTTGACAGCGCGCCTGACGCCTTTTTTTCGACGATTCCGACCAGGCAGATCACAGATCGGCTCCGCGCAGCCGGAATTCCAGCTGCGCTCTCCTACTCCGCCGGGACTTATGTATGCAACAACCTGCTCTATGCTGCGTTATATGAAAGCTCGCAGGCAGAAAAAGAAAACTCTGCATGCTGCGGTTTTATCCACGTTCCCTATCTTCCAGATCAGGCTGCTGCCGCCGTTTCCAATGCTCCCAGTATGAGCCTTGAACTTATGGTACAGGCATTGACAATTGCGGTGGGGACAATTGCAGAATGCAGATAAATTTTTCCGGAATTTCAAAATTTTTTATATTTTTTTCAAATTTTATGTAACCATTTGACACCCCGGCAGGATATATAAGTAGCATGTCTGAAAATTCTGCTGTATCTTCCCATTCTAAACCCCGCCGCATCGGTGACAAAATCGCACCGGTGCGGCGAGGTCATTCTCACTGTTCTCATTTTTGATCCGGTTTCATCCCACGGCTCTGCTGCCCGGCGTCACTGCCCCATCTGCCGCCCGAGAAATCCGGACGCAGACTGAATCAGCTTTCGTTCCACTTCCCCCATACCGGGCGTTTTGCTCTGCCCCAGCAAAACCACCGCGCCAATCACGTCTCCCTCACAGTTAATCGGGCTGATTGCTTCGCAGACATATTCCTCCACGCCTTCCGGCGCGATCTGCACAAATGTGCGGTCTCCACGTGTCGCAAGTACAATCTGGCGGCTTTCGATCTGCTGCTCCATTTCCCGGCTCAGCGGTTTTCCAATCAGATTTCGGCAGCCTCCTGCCGCCGCGATAAACTGATCCCGATCCGCAATCAAAACCGTATGCCCGGAGACCTGTGCAAGGCTTTCTGCATATTGCCTGGCAAAGGTCGTCATTTCCCCGATCGGAGAATATTTTTTCAGGATGATTTCTCCCTCCCGGTCGGTGAAGATTTCCAGCGGGTCCGCTTCCCGAATCCGCAGCGTTCTGCGAATTTCCTTCGGGATTACGATGCGTCCGAGGTCATCAATCCGACGGACAATTCCTGTTGCTTTCATATAAAAAAGTTCCTCCTGCTTCCTACATACTTTCCATAATTTGTGTGATGTGGGTAGTATGCGGAAAACAGGAGGAATTATGCAAAGCTTTTCTTTTTGTCTGCTCCGACATATGTCTTTTTTAGCGGATAAAATTCGTGCAAAACTGTTTCTCGGTATCGGGATACGGAACGCCTGCTTTTTTGCCTGCTTCAAAGCAACGCATCATCCAAATCATATTTTTGGCAAGGTTGCGCATCGTCTGCATACCCTCTTCGTCCTTCGGCGCGTCCTCCGCCGTCAGCCCGTGCACCATGTTCCAGTAAGTCGAGCCTGCGGTCGGCATCTGTGCGATTCCGAAATATTTGTTCAACGCGTCCAGCGAAGCCGTCGTCCCGCCTCTTCTTGCGATTGCGACTGCTGCGCCGGGCTTGAATTTGAAGTTTTCATAACCGTTACTGCTGTAAAATGCGCGATCCAGGAAATCGAAAATACGTCCGCTCGGGTGTGCAAAATAGACTGGCGTTGCGAACACAAAGCCGTCCGCATCCTTTGCCTTTTCCACAAATTCATTCACACCGTCATCCGTAAACACACATTTTCCGGTTTTTCCACAGACATTGCACTGCAAGCAATCCGCAATCGGCTTACCGCCGACCTGAATGACCTCCGTTTCAATCCCCTCTGCACGGAATACCTTTTCCATCTCTTCAATCGCTGCCATGGTGGTTCCGCGGAGGTGGCTGCTTCCATTTACAAACATAACCTTCATGCGATAAAATCTCCCTTCTATTGCTCTGTGCCTGCGCAGACAGGAATTTATTGTTCCGGTTGATTCACATTGACAACCCTGACGCTCTTCGGCAGACTTTCCTGTACGAGCGCTTCCGTCAGGATCACTCCGCCCTCGAAGCCCGCGAAGGTCACGGCGTACACTTTCCCGAATTTGGAAGACGTCGCCAGGAAATAGCGGTTTGCGAGCTGCGTATTTTTCACCGCAGTCTGCTTGACCATCGCTTCCCTCGCGTCCGGCGTCGTAAAGCCGCCGTTTTGTTCTACGCCGTTCGTCCCGAAAAATCCCTTGCTGAAATGGTATTTCTGGAGATTCACAACTGCTTCCGCGCCAACGATCGCATCCGTTGAGCTTTTTGGCTCCCCTCCGATCAAAATCACATGGAAGCCCTTGTCCGCGAGCCGCTTTGCATGGGTCAGCGCGTTCGTCACATAGGTTGCCTGTGCTTCGCGGATATATTCGATCATCCAGCCGGTCGATGTTCCGGCGTCCAGATAAACACAGTCATCCCGCTCGATCAGCGACGCGGCATAACGCGCGATCGCCTGTTTTTCTGCGATCTGGAGATCTTTTTTCTGCACCATCGAAAGTTCTTTGTTGACAATCTGGGCTGTACGCAGGGCAATCGCCCCGCCGAACACCTTTGTCAGCCTGCCCTCCTGATCGAGCGCAATGATATCACGCCGGATCGTCGATTCCGAACTGTGGAGAATTTCCTTCAGCTCCGCTACTGTGATGCTCTCCCGCTCATATACCAGCCGTACAATTTCTTCCTGACGTTTTTCTGTTAACATAATATCTCCATTTCGATCACGTTTGTGTACGCGGGCTGACCGCGCCGTTTTCACACCATCGTAGGATCCCCGGTGCTTCTATGTTAGCATACAACATCATGTGATGTCCATCCAATGTGACGTCTTCCTTTCCTTTGAGCGTAAAAAGCTATTCTTTTTTATCCATCGGAACCGTTTCAGGCAACTTTCTTTTTCAGTAATCCAAGGAGTGCGGTTGATACAATCGTTCCGATCACGAGCGCTACCAGATACATCATCGCGTTTCCAACAACCGGGAATACAAAGATTCCGCCGTGGGGCGCCATCAAAGTACATTGAAATACCTCGGAGAGTGCGCCGGAAATTCCTGCGCCGATGATGCAGGCAAGCAGTACGTGGAGCGGATCGGACGCTGCATACGGGATTGCGCCCTCTGTGATAAATGCCAGACCCATAATGAAGTTGACCGGACCGGACTGTCTTTCTTCTTTTGTAAACTTATCTTTAAAAAGTAAGGTAGCAAGGGCGATTGCACAGGGAGGAACCATTCCGCCGATCATAACTGCTGCCATAATATCGTAGTTGCCTGCCGCAATCGAAGCGGTTCCAAATACATATGCCGCTTTGTTGAACGGTCCGCCCATATCAACAGACATCATACCGCCCAGGATAAAGCCGAGCAGGATCTTGCTGGAGCCGCTCATGCTGGCAAGTCCGGAATTTAAGGCTGTATTGATCGCACCCATGACAGGCTCGATCACAAAATTCATCGCTCCGCCCATAAGCAGGATACCAAATACCGGGTAAAACAAAACCGGTGCAAGCTTTTCCAGGCTTTCCGGAAGCTTATCGCAAACCTTCTTTAACAGCAGGATAATATAGCCTGCAAAAAAACCTGCTGCCAATGCACCGAGGAAGCCTGATTTTCCGTTTGCTGCGATCATACCGCCTACAAATCCGAGCGCAAGTCCCGGTCTGTCCGCAATCGCTTCCGCAATAAAGCCCGCGAGTACAGGAAGCATCAGTCCAAAGGAAACTCCGCCGATTCCCTTTAAAAATGCCGCTACAGGAGTGATTGTACCAAAATTTGCCCGCTCTGCCTCAGACAACAGGTTGATGTCCACGCACTGACCATCGATCAAAAATGCAAGTGCGATCAGGATACCGCCGCCGACAACGAAGGGAAGCATATGGGATACACCGTTCATCAGCTGCATATAAATTTTATGTGCCATGCTGCCGGATTTTCCCTGGGTAGCTTTGGAGCTTTCCGTATGCGTTCCTGACTTATAAATCGGTGCATCCTGCTTCAGCGCCCGATCGATCAGTTCCTCCGCCTTGCTGATACCGTCCGAAACCTGACATTCGATCACATGCTTTCCATCGAAGCGTTCCATCGGGACCTTCGCATCCGCCGCTACGATAATACAGTCCGCATCTGCAATTTCCTGATCCGTCAGAACATTTTTGGCTCCACCAGAGCCTCTTGTCTCAATCTTGATCCTACAGCCGGCCTTTACCGCAGCCTTTTCCAGTCCCTCTGCCGCCATATAGGTATGTGCGATACCGGTCGGGCAGGAGGTAACGGCAAGGATCTTACTTGCAGCTCCGTCCTTTGTCTGTAACTGTTCATCAATGCTTACGCGCTCGGAATCTGCAGCATCAACGATCTGCATAAATTCATCCACGCTCTTTGCGCTGCGCAGCTTTGCAGTAAACTCCTCATCCATCAGCATCACGGAAAGCTTACTCAGCACGTCAAGGTGTACGTTATCCTTCGTATTCGGCGCTGCAATCAGAAAAAGCAGGGTAACCGGTTCGCCATCCAGCGAATCAAAATCGACACCGCCCGGAATGACCATTGCCGCAAGCCCGGGCCTGGTCACTGCATCACATTTCCCGTGGGGAATCGCAATTCCTTCCCCAATGCCGGTCGTGGATTCTTCTTCTCTTGCAAAAACCTGCTGCCTGTAAGCTTCTTCGTCAGCGATCTTGCCGCTCTGTACCATGAGAGAAATTGCCTGTTCAAGCGTCTGCTTTTTGTCCGAAGGCGCAGCATACAGCATCACGCTTCTTTTATCGAGCAAATCCGTAATTCTCATAACTCCTCCGTTCTTAAACCGCTTATCCTGCGGAATGTATTGTTTTCAACAATGCCTCGACTTCAGCCCGGGTCGCAAGCTGTTCGGAAAATGCGCTCGCGCTTCCGGATGCAATCCCCATGTGGAATGCATATTCGTAATCCTTTTTTTCAAGGTATCCTGCGATAAAGCCCGCTACCATCGAGTCTCCTGCGCCAACCGCGTTGATAACCTTTCCCTTCGGCACAGGGCTCATATATTCGCGCCCGTTCTCGTCAATCAGCACAGCACCTTCTCCTGCCATGGATACGAGGACGTTTTTCGCGCCTTTCTCCTGCAGCTTTTTCGCATAAGGGATGACCTCTTCCCTTTTTTTAAGCTCTACACCGAAAATCTCACCCAACTCATGGTTGTTTGGCTTGATTAAAAACGGGCGATAGGGAAGTACATTCATCAACAAATCCCGCGTCGCATCGACTGCTATTTCAACGCCTTTGTCCTGCAGATCCGCCATGATGTCCATGTAAATCGTATCCGGCATGGACTGCGGAATGCTTCCCGCGAGCACGAGGATGTCACCCGCCTTTAACTGATTGATCTTCTCCCGAAGCGCCGAAACCTGATCCGCCGCGATGTCCGGTCCCATTCCGTTAATCTCCGTCCCGTCAATGTTTTTCAGTTTCACATTGATTCGGGATACTCCCTCTGAAAGTGTCATAAAATCCTCATGGATGCCATCTGCCGCAACCTTCCGTCTGATTTCCTCTCCGACAAAGCCTGCCAGAAATCCGAATGCTGTGCTTTCAAAACCGAGATTTTTCAAAACATAGGACACATTGATTCCTTTTCCGCCGGCAAGCATCTGTTCATAGGATGTGCGGTTCGTAGCTCCTAATCTGAAATCGTCAACCCCTACGATATAGTCAAGCGACGGGTTAAACGTTACCGTGTAGATCATCTGCCCTCCTCCTTTCTTCTTCGCTTTTGTTAAGTTTATTGTATCGCCAAACTCGTTCAAATTCAATCGTGTTCGTTCACAAAAATGCAAATTCATTTTTGTCTATTTTGACGTTTTAAGGCTGTTTTTGAATGAGTTTGAATGTTTTAGTGCATTGGGTTGGTGTTCACGGACGCAGGGCTTATCATTCATTTCCGTTTAATATCTCCACTAGTCTTTTTTCTTTGATAATAGCAATTCCCTGACTTTCATCGCCCAATAGGATCAGATTATCCCCTGGCTGAATATCAAATATTTTTCTTGCTTTTGCCGGTATCACAATCTGACCTTTCTCTCCCACTTTCGTGATTCCAAAAACATGCTTTCCCTTTGGCGGAACACCCAGGCCAAGATCATTGCTGTTTTCTCTGTCATAATTTACCAAATCATCCAGACTTACATCCAATACTTCTGCCAGGAGTTTACACTTCTCAATATCAGGTAAAGATTCTCCCGTTTCCCTTAATTAAAGATATTGTTGGGTAAAAAAAGAAAGGTCAGTCGATTTTGCCGATGAAGCGGTAGTAGATTTCTACTTCC
>OJPN01000179.1_pt1 | contig 54331 bp, 59 predicted proteins | sample 1598511 | NCBI WGS metagenome assembly OJPN01 (sample SAMN03922485, study PRJEB24848) | human gut metagenome | isolation source: stool sample | host: Homo sapiens | place: Germany | collected 2011-05
ACAAAAAATACCACCCCTTTTCCTCGACAATCTGCGGGATGGCCGCAGGAGCCATTCTTATCAAAGGAAAGAAGGCCCACCGGATGGCGGGCCTTCTTCACCGTGTGCGGTACACGGGGTCAGAATGTGACGGACTGAAGCTCTTTCAGGCACTTCTGACACACGTTCTTCCCCCGAAACTCCGATACGCCCCGGCTGCTGTTGCAGAAAATGCAGTTGGGCCGGAATTTTCGCAGGACAATGGATGCGCCGTCCACATAGATCTCCAGCGGATCACGCTCGGAAATATCCAGCGTGCGCCGCAGCTCTACGGGCAGGACGATGCGTCCCAACTCATCCACCCTTCTGACGATACCGGTTGCTTTCACAGTGATCTCCCCTTCTTTGCCCCTCAATTTTAGCGTCTACGTGGGATTCGTTTATATTATGCCGTAAATTTGCATATTTGTCAACCAAATGATAAAATCTGTCTGGATAGATGTAATAAAATATGTCGGTGCGGCGTATACATCCATGAGGTGACAAGGATGGCGATGGCGTGGATCTGGACGGGAATGGCTGTGGTCAGCGTGGTGTGCGGCGCCGTATACGGGCGCATGGAGGCCGTCAGTGCGGCGGCGCTGGAGGGGGCCGGGCAGGCGGTTCGGCTGTGTCTCTCCATGGCGGGGGTGCTGTGCCTGTGGACGGGGCTTATGGAGGTCATGGACCGGTGCGGGCTGTCCCGGCGGCTGGGACGGCTGTTCCGTCCGGTGCTGCGGCGGCTGCTGCCCCAGGCCAGCCGGGATCCGGAGACGCTGGCAGCGGTGACGGCCAATGTGTCGGCCAATCTGCTGGGGCTGGGCAACGCCGCCACGCCCATGGGTATCCGTGCGGCCTGCCGTATGGCACGGGGGACGGAGGGCGTGGCCAGCGACGAACTGTGCCGGTTGGTGGTGCTGAACACCGCCTCCATCCAGCTGCTGCCCACCACGGTGGCCAGCATCCGGGCCGTCTGCGGCAGCGCTGCACCGCTGGATATCCTGCCGGCGGTGTGGGTCAGCTCTCTGCTGTCGGTAGCGGCGGGGCTGGCGGCGGCAAGGCTGCTGGAGCGGCTGGGAAGGCGGCGGACATGACGGACTGGGTGATCCCCTGTCTGCTGGCGGGGGTGGCGGCGGCAGCCATGGGGCGGAGGACCGATGTCTACGGCGCCCTCACCGACGGGGCGGCGGAGGGGCTGCGGGTGCTGGGGCGCATCCTGCCGGCGCTGGTGGTACTGCTGTCGGCGGTGCAGATGTTCCGGGCCTCCGGAGCCATGGAGCTGCTGACGGGGCTGCTGTCACCGGTGCTGGAAGGGCTGGGCATCCCGCCGGAGACGGCGGTGCTGCTGTTGGTGCGGCCCGTCAGCGGCTCCGGGGCGCTGGCGGTGGGCAGCCAGCTGATGGAGCAGTACGGGCCGGACTCCTACATCGGGCGGGTGACGGCGGTGATGCTGGGATGCTCGGAGACGACGTTTTACACCGTGGCGGTCTACTACGGTGCTGCGGGCATCCGCCGCACCCGCCACACCATTCCGGCGGCGCTGACGGCGGATGCAGCGGCCTTCGTTGCCGCCGCATGGGCGGTGCGGGTGTTCTTTCCGTAAGGCCGGCTCTCCCGGTGGCGGGGCAGACAAAAGGAGGCTGGGGACTCGTAGTCCCCAGCCTCCTTTTGTATCTCGATCGTTTTTCAGGGCTTATCTGCCGATGGGCAGTTAGCGGTGCAGCGCTTCCACAGGCCACGCAGCAGCAGATCCTCGTCGCAGACGGCCTCCCGGCGGCACAGGGGCGCCACGAAGCGGCCCAAGCCACCGGTGAACACCAGTGTGCAGGGACAGCCCAGCTCCTGCTCCATGCGTTGGGCCAGACCCTCCGTCATGGCGGCAGCCCTATATAGGGCGCCGCTGAGGAGACTCTCCTCCGTCCAGCCGCAGATCACCCGATCCGGAATCCGCAGGCGGATATCCGGCAGCTGGGCCGTACCAGAGAGCAGTGCCTCCAGCCCCAGCCGTACAGGGCGGCGCCCAGCACAATGGGGATCAGAACCAGTGCGACGAAAATAGGCCGAAACGGATGGCGCTGCCCGCAAACTGGAGCACCACAACGATGGCGGCAAGGAGTCCGCCTCCTGCGATACACTGTGTGGTTTTTTCCATAGGATTTTTCTCTGCTGCCGCTCCGCCGGGGCGGATGCAGCGCATTTCTTTTAATTTTTATAGGTTGGGTCAGCGGCTCACCGGGCCGCTGCGGGGAAGGTGATGCGGATGACAGTCCCCTCGCCGGGCTTACTGGTGAGGCGGATGTCGCCGTGGTGATACTGCACGGCGTGCTTCACGATGGAAAGGCCCAGCCCCGTGCCGCCGGAGGCCTTGGAGTGGCTCTTATCCACCCGGTAGAATCGCTCGAACACCCGGCTCTGGTGCTCCGGGGCGATGCCGATGCCGGTATCCGACACCGTGACGGAGGAGATCCCGTTCTCCGAGGACACCTGCACCTTCACGGTGCCATCCGGGACATTATACTTGATGGCGTTGTCGCAGAGGTTGAAGATCACCTCATACAGCAGCCGCCGCACGCCGATGACCGGAGCGTGATCCCCGTCCACCGACAGGGACACCCGCCGCTTGGCGGCGGCATCCTGCAGGTTGGTCACGGCCTCCTGACTCAGCGCCAGTAGGTCCACCGTCTCCGTGGGCATGGCGTCCCCCTCGTCCAGCTGGGACAGGCGGATGATATCCTCCACCAGCGTCACCATCCGGGAGGCCTCGTCGTGGATATGGCCCACGAAGCGGGGCATATCCTCCGGCTTCACCATGCCGCTCTGAATCAACTCGGCGCTGCCCACAATGCCCTGCAGGGGGGTCTTCAGTTCGTGGGAGACGTTGGCGGTGAACTCCCGGCGGTTGCGCTCGGCGTACTCCTGCTCTGTCACGTCGAAGGCCAGCAGCACTGTACCCACCGTCTCGCCGCCGGACTGGATGCGGCTCATATCCAGCTGGTACTCCCGGCCATTACGCTGGCAGCGCAGCTGGCTGTGGCCCTTCTCACGGGCTGTCTCCATCGCAAGGCACAGCTCATGGCTGCGGTCCACCGTCAGGAAGTCACGGCCCACACAACCCTCGTCCGCCTGAAAGAGCCTGCAGGCGGCGTGGTTGATACTGAGCACCGTCCCCTTCTCGTCCAGCAGCACCAGACCCTCCTGCATACTGCCGGTGATCTGGGTGAACTCGTCGGTCTTTTGCCGCAGGGTCCGCAGTTGGGCGTCGATCTCCTTGTGCTGGTAGTTGATGCGGCTCAGGAGAGGAGCCAGCTCCTCGTAGGCGTCGTTTTCCAGCGGGTGCTCCAGATCCAGCCGGTTCAAGGGATCCACGATACGGCGGGACAGGCGCCCGGCCATGAGCCCGGCGAAGATCAACGCCGCCACCAGCACCACCAGCATGGGCTGGATCATTCCCAGCGCCAGCATCCCGGCGGTGGCACGGCTGACGGAGATACGCAGCACCGTGCCGTCCGTCAGGCGGCGAGCCACGTATAGGGTCTGCTGCAAAAGGGTATCAGAGTAGCGGCTACTTTCGCCGCTGCCGTTTTCCAGCGCCTCCTGCACCTCCTGACGGCCGGCGTGGTTCTCCATGGAGGCCACGTCCGTCACCTGCGTATCATACAGCACCCGGCCGTCGGAGGCGATCCACGTCAGGCGGAACCGCTCCGCCGGAAGGCGCTCCAGATAGGCCGTACCGCCGTTTTCCACGCCGCTGACGGCGAGGCTCAATTCATCCTGTAATTGCTGCTCCTGCACACCGCCGAAGTAGCTGTACAGGCAGCCGGTCATGATGACCATGCCCGCCGCCAGCACTACGCCCGCCACCAGCAGAATGGAACGGAAAATTTTTCTTGTCATGCGCCTACCTCCAGCCGGTATCCCACATTCCGCACGGTCTGGATCATGCTGCCGCAGCTGCCCAGCTTCTGGCGCAGGGTGCGGATGTGCATATCCACCGTCCGGGTCTCGCCGCAGTAATCCATGCCCCAGATCTCGTTGAACAGCTGGTCCCGTGTGAAGGCCATGCCCGGATGGGACAGAAACAGCCGCAGCAGCTCAAACTCCTTATAGGTCAGCGTCACTCGCTGACCCTCCACCGTGACGATGCGCTCCTCCGGGTGCAGTACGATGCCCCCGGCCCGCAGCACCGGCTCCTGCTCCGTCCGGCAGCGCCGCAGCACCGCCTTGACGCAGGACACCAGCTCCATGACGCCGAAGGGCTTGGCCAGATAATAGTCCGCTCCCAGATCCAGCCCCTGTATCTTGTCATACTCTGCGCCCTTGGCGGTGGCCATCACTACCGGGATGCGGCGCAGGGCCGCCGAGGCCCGCATCCGGCGCAGCAGCTCCATGCCGTCCACGCCGGGCAGCATCACATCCAGCACCACCAGCTCCGGCTGCTCCTCCGTCTGGAGGGCCTGCCAGAAGGCGGCACCGTCGGCAAAGCCACAGGCCTCGAAGCCGGTGGAACGCAGGGCGTATACCTCGATATCCCGGATACTGGCATCGTCCTCCACGCACCAGATCATGCTATCCCTCCTTGTGCGTACCGGTGACGGAGAAAATCACCCACTGGGCGACGTTCACCGCATGGTCCCCGATGCGCTCAAAATATTTGGCAATCATCAGCAGGTCCACCGCCCGCTCCCCCTCACCGGGGTCTGTGGTCATGCGGCGGATCAGCGTATGCTTCACCCTGTCGAACCAGTCATCCACAATATCGTCCTCTGCGATGACTTTTTCCGCCAACATTGTATCATGTTTCACGTAGGCGTCAACACTTTCCGTCACCATTTTTATGGTGGAGGCGGCCATATCCCGCAGCAGCTCCTCCCCCTCGTTGACCTGACCGCTGATGACGATCTCGGCAATGTCCTCTGCCTGATCTCCAATGCGCTCCAGATCCGTGATCATTTTCAGGGCCGCCGAGATCTGCCGCAGATCCCGTGCCACCGGCTGCTGCTGCAAAAGCAGCTTCAGGCACAGGGACTCGATGTCCCGCTCCTTGCGGTCGATCTCCGTATCCAGCGGGGCCACCTGACGGGCCAGACTGCCGTCTCCCAGCGATTTGGCCGCCAGAGCGATGCTCTCCTCGCACAGTGCGCCCATTTCAATGAGCTCCCGCTCCAGCTGGGCCAGCTGTTCATCAAACCGGCTTCTCATTATCCGAACCTCCCCGTGATGTAGTCCTCTGTCCGCTTCTCCGCCGGGGCGGAGAACACCTGCTCCGTGGCGCCGTACTCCACCAACTCACCCAGCAGGAAGAAGGCCGTGCGGTCGGAGATACGCACCGCCTGCTGCATATTGTGGGTGACGATGACGATGGTATAGCGCTCCTTCAGTTCCATGGTCAGTTCCTCGATGCGGGAGGTGGAGATGGGGTCCAGTGCGCTGGTGGGTTCGTCCATCAGCAGCACCGCCGGCTCCACCGCCAGCGCCCGTGCGATACACAGGCGCTGCTGCTGGCCGCCGGAAAGGCCCAGTGCATTCTTCTTCAGCCGGTCCTTTACCTCGTCCCAGATGGCGGCGCCCCGCAGGGAGCGCTCCACCAGCTCGTCCAGCCTGGCCTTGCTGCGGATGCCATGGGTACGGGGACCGTAGGCAATGTTGTCGTAGATGCTCATGGGGAAAGGATTGGGTTTTTGAAACACCATACCGATCTCACGGCGCAGGCGGCACACGTCCGTTCCCGGCGCATAGATATCTCCCCCCCGATAGCGGACCTCGCCGGTGATCTTCACCCCCGGCACCAGATCGTTCATGCGGTTCAGGGTTTTCAGAAATGTGGACTTGCCGCAGCCGGAGGGGCCGATGAAGGCGGTGATGCTCTTCTCCGGGATGTCCATGGAGACGCTGTGCAGCGCCTGATGAGCGCCGTACCACAGGTCCAGATCCTTCACTTGCAGAATAGGTTCCATTGTCGTTCACTTCCTTTTCAGCTTCCGCCCGATGATCCCGGCGGTGAGGTTGATGAGCAGGGTCAGCACCATGAGGATGGTGGCGATGGAGAAGGCCAGCGCCGTCTCCCCTCCCTCGGTGGCGTAGACGTACAGAGCCACCGTCAGGGTGGCGGAGGAGGTGTGCAGGGAGTCGAAGAGACTCACCAGTGCCATGCCGAAGCCTGCCGTATACAGCAGGGCGGCGCTCTCCCCCACGATGCGGCCGATGGCCAGAATACAGCCGGTGACGATGCCGTCCACCGCTCCCGGCAGCACCACCGTGCGGACCATGTGCCATTTGCCGGCACCCAGCGCCAGCGCCCCCTCCCGGTAGGACTGGGGGACGGTTTTCAGGCTCTCCTGCGTGGTGCGGATGATGGTGGGCAGGATCATCATCACCAGCGTCAGGCTACCGGCCAGAATTCCCGCCTGAAGGCCCAGCTTCTGCACGAACAGCATCATGCCCACCAGTCCGAAGATGATGGAGGGAATACCGGTCAGGGTCTCGGCGGCGAACTCGATGATGCGGACCAGCCGCCCGCTGGCGGCATACTCCGTCAGGTAGATGGCGGCACCCACGCCCAGCGGCAGCACCACCACCATGGCCACAAGAATGATATACAGGGTATTCAATAGGTTGGGCAGGATGCCCACGGTATTGCGAATATAGCTGGTCTGGCCGGAGATCAGCTGCCAGCTGAGGCCCGGCACGCCACGATAAAAGATATAGCCGATGAGAAAGATCAGCAGGGCGCAGGTCAATCCGGCGCACAGCCACACCAGCCCCCGCATCCCGCCATTATACAGCTTCCGGCGAAGCGTCCATTGCTGCTTCATGGCTCAGTCCTCCTTCCTGCGTTTGATGCAGACGTTCAGCAGGACGTTAATGAGCATGATGAACAGAAACAGCACCAGCCCGATGGAAAACAGCGCCTGCTGATACAGGCTCCCCACGGCGGCATCGGACATTCCGGAGATGATGCCGGTGGTGAGGAAGCGCACCGAGGTGAAAAGCCCCGGCATATTGGCCACGTTTCCGGCCACCATGATGATGGCCATGGCCTCTCCGATGGCACGGCCTACGCCCAGCACCACCGCCGCCGCTACGCCGCTGCGGGCAGCGGGCAGGCTCACCCGGAAGTAGGTCTCCGTCTCCGTGGCGCCCAGTGCCAGACTGGCCTCCTCATACTCCCGTGGTACTGCCTGAAGAGCCGTCTCCGCCACGTTGATGATGGAGGGCAGCACCATGACCGTCAGCACCAGAATGGCCGCCAGCAGGCACGCCCCGGAGCCAAGACCGAAGGCACGACGGATGGCGGGAACCAGCACAATCATACCCACCAGACCGTACACCACCGACGGGATGCCCGCCAGCAGCTGCACCGCCGTGCGGATCACCGCCGCCAGACGGGGCGGGGCCGCTTTGGCCAGAAAAATGGCGGTCATCAGGCCCACCGGCACCCCCAGCAGCAGCGCTCCCGCCGTACCGTAGACAGAGGTGAGGATGAAGGGCAGAATGCCGAATTGCGGGCCGGTGGTGGCGTTGGTAGGCGCCCACACCTTGCCGAAGAGGAATTTGGTCAGTCCGATCTCCCGGATGGCCGGCAGACCGGAGATCACCAGATACACGCTGATGCACAGCACGAAGCCCACCGCCACGATGCCGCACAGCAGGAAGATCAGGTGGATGGCCTGCTCCATGGCCCTGCGGGTGCGGAGGCTTTTGCCTGCTGTCCGCTTCATAGAGTTCTCCTTTCCCGATGACGGGGAAGCCCCCTCATCCGCCGCAGCAGGTGAGGGTCCCCCGATTCGTTTTTACTTGGCGGTAGGCACGGCGCCCGCATTCTGGATGAGGGAGGCGGCGTCCTTGGAGGTGGCGAAGTCGAAGAATGTCTGCGCCGCCGGGGACAGGGCCGTGCCGTCCTTGGTCACCAGCACGAAGGGCCGCTGAATGGCGTAGCTGCCGTCCAGCACAGCGGCCTCGGTGCAGGCCACACCGCCTACGGTGACGGCCTTCACGGTGTCCTTGCCCTCCACAGCGGAGAGGGAGGCATAGCCGATGGCGTTGGGGTTGCCGGCCACGGCCTCGATGACGCCGCCGGTAGAGGTCAGCTCCTGATCCAGCTTGCAGGAGTCCTTGGTCCCGGTGATGGACTCGAAGCCGTCACGGGTACCGCTGCCGGACTCACGACCGATGCAGGAGATGGTACCGGGGTCGCCGCCCACCTGACTCCAATCGGTGATCTCACCGGTGAAGATCTTGGCGATCTGCTCCACAGTCAGATCCGTGACCTTGCTCTGGGCATTGACGATGACGGCGATGCCGTCCAGGGCGATGACCGTCTCGGTCAGGCCGTCGGCCTTCTCCTCGTCCTTCAGGCTGCGGGAGGCCAGACCGATGTCCGCCGTGCCGTTCTTCACGGCCTCGATGCCGGAGCCGGAGCCGGTGGGATCATAGGTGACGGTGACGTTCTTGTGGTCCGCCATGAACCGCTCCCGCAAAGCGCCGATGACCTTGTCCATGGAGGTGGAACCGTTGGTGGACACAGAGCCGCTGAGCTCGGTGGTCTGATTATTGTTAGGGGTGTTGTTGTCGTTGGTGTTACCGCTGTTTTTGCTGCCGCAGCCGGCCAGAAGGGCCATGACCATAACGGCGGCCAGCAGGATACTGATGATCTTTTTCATATGAAGATCTCCTTTCGTTTTTCATGTTTGGACTTGCTTTCTTGCTACAGTCTCCATGATAAAGGGGCGGTGTAAAGGGCAAAAGTCTCCTCGTGTAAAGTCCATGTAAAAAAGCGGCCGAGGGGGATCTTCCCGGCAAAAAGAAGGAGCGCCGGAAAAGGCAAAGGCTTTTCCGGCGCTCCTCCCAACGAAAGGACACCTAATGGTATATAGTTTATGATATCTCAGGCCCGGCGCACGGCAGGGACGGCATGACGGGGCAGCAGGGTGATGCCCTTCTTCTCCGCCAGCTGCCACAGCTGCGGTACCAGCAGGCTCAGCAGGATCAGAGCGATGCCGCACATTCCCATGACGCTGATGTGCTCCCGCAGCACGGCGGCACCCAGCAGGGTGGCGCAGGCGGGGCTCAGAGCGCAGAACAAGCCTGCACGCTGGGCGGTGGTGTGGCTCTGGGCCACAGGCTGGAGGGTGAAGCCGAAGCCGGTGCAGATGACGGCAAGGCCGGCGATCATCAGCCACTGGGTACCGGACTGGGGCAGGTGGGGTGCCTCGAACACGAAGGAGGACACCAGCGCCAGCAGGCCCAGCGTACCCACCTGAACGATGCCCAAGGTCAGGGGATCGTCCTCGTGGGAGAAACGGTCGGTGGTGATGATGGCTGCGGCGTACAGCACGGCGGCCATGACCGCCAGCACCATACCGGGGGTGAAGCCGCCGGACTGGCCGGTCAGCAGTGCCACGCCGCCGATGGCCACCAGTGCGCTGACGGCGGTGGCGGCCTTGGGCAGCTTATGCCGCAGCACGGCCTCCGTCATGGGCACCAGAATGATGGCGGTATTCTCCAGCAGGGAGACGGTGGAGGAGGGGGTGCTCTTGAGCCCCGTCAGCTCCGTGGAGAGCATCAGGAAGAACAGAGCGCCCATGATGGCGCCACGCACCAGCGTATGGCGCTTGATGTGGCGCAGGCGCTTGAAAAACACCACCGCCAGCAGCACAAAGGCCATCAAAAACCGGGCCGCCAGCAGGTTGAAGATCCCCATGCCGTTCATGGCGATCTTGCTGAACAGAAGGGACGTAGCCCGTGCTGCGATAACTGCCGCCAAAAGGATCTCCGCTTTTTTCTGAGTCATGATGCCTGTTCCTCCGAAGGTTTCTGTCCGTTCTTAATCGGGGGTTTCTCTCCTACCCTTGACAGAGTATAGCACTTGGTGTATCCTTGCGTAAAGCGATACTATTTCAAATTTTGTTTGACAAAATGTCAAAGAAGGAGCGAAATTTCATGGACACCGAAAAATGCCGGGTTTTGCTCACTGTACTCCACGAGAGAAGTCTGTCCGCTGCCGCCGAGGCGCTGGGCTACACCCCCTCCGGTGTCAGCCGGTTGGTGGACAGTCTGGAGCGGGAGACGGGCTTTCCCCTGCTGCACCGGGGGCGGGGCGGGGTATCCGCCACACGGGCCTGTCAGGAGCTGCTGCCGCTGATGCGGCGGATGGCGGAGCTGGACGAGCAGTACCAGCAGCTGGCCCACCGGATCCAGGGGCTGGATGTGGGCCGGGTGGTGGCCGGCACCAATTACGCCGCCTTCTACCCGTGGCTGTCGGAGGTCATTGCCGGGTTCCATCACGCTTATCCCGGCATCCGGGTGGAACTGCGGGAGGGCAGCTCTACTCAGCTGGGGGAGCTGGTGGATCACCGGCGGGCGGACTTCTGCCTTATCAGCCAGCGGCCGGGGCGGCACGAATGGGTGCCGCTGAAGGACGACCAGCTGATGGCCATTCTCCCCCCTACCCACCCGCTGGTGGAGGCGGACCGCTTCCCCGTGGAGCGGCTGCGGCAGGAGCCCTTCATCGAGTTTCTGCCGGGGCAGGAGACAGATAACTCCCGGATGCTCCAGCAGCTGCAGATCCGGCCTAAGGTCCGCTTCGCAACCAGCGACAGCCGGGCCGCCATTGCCATGGTGCGGGCGGGGCTGGGCATCACCTTATTAAACGATATTCTCACCGCCGATCTGGCGGACGGGGTGGCGGTGCTGCCGCTGGACCCGCCCCAGTCGGTGCATCTGGGCATCGCCCTGCCGGAGGAGGAGCACGTCTCCCCCGCCGCCAAGCGGTTCATCACCTATGCTCTGGACCGGCTGCCGGAGCTGGATGTCCTATAGGTACTTCGATACCAGACAGGGCGTCCAAAAGTGACAAAAATGTTAGTCAGTTATACAAACCATCCATTTTTGTGTGGATTTTCTGTGAAAAGCCTGAAAATTCCCTTCTTTCAGGGAATTTTCAGGCTCTTTTGCCGCCGGTCTGCGGCAGACGTTGATTTTTCTTAGTACAGCCGGACGGACATTCCTCATAAACCGACTGCTTCTCCCGTTGACATTCCCGCCGGAACGTGGTATAGTACCGCTTACGCCCAGAGAAGGGCGGTATATACCTCGGTAAAAAGGTTCCCTAAAAAACCTATTATTCACAAAAATTTCACATTTTTCAGGGATCATTTGTTTTGGTATGTGCATGGAGGGAAGGGAAGCCGTCCATGTACCTGTCTGGATGAAAAAAGGAGTAAAACAATTCTATGTGGGATCTGTCTTTCAGCGCACTGAATCAGGACAGCGGCTTTTGGCCCCGTCTGCAGCGCCGCTGCTATGGGGGCTTCCGCCGTCTGTCCGGCCTAAGCCAGCGGTTTTGGCTCAGCCGTGCCTATTTTCCGTTTTTGCTGTGGGTGGCGCTGGGCTTTGCCGCTCTGCGTCAGCCGGTCTATGGGGCCATGGCCCTGCTGGGGATCTGTATTTGGTTGCTGGTGTTCTGCCGGGATCTGCTGGCGTCGGTGACGCCGTTCCTGCTGGTATTTCTGCTGTCGACCCAGCGATATGAAAGTCTGGGGGATTTCCTCCCCTGCGCCGTGCTGGCGGCGCCGTTCTTTGCGGCGCTGATCTGGCACCTGATGGTCTGGCCCGTCACCTTCCGGGTGGGACGCAGCGCCACGGGGCTGCTGCTGGTGTCGGCGGCCACCCTGTTGGGGGGCTGCGGGATCCTGTCCATGCATCAGCTGCTTCAGCCGCTGAGCTTGTACTACGTCGGGTGTCTCGGCGGCGGGATGCTGGTTTTCTATGTGCTGCTGCGGTCCTGCCTGACTTATTCCAAGGGCTACGACCTGCACCGGCGGTTCGCCGCCATCTTCTGCGTGCTGGGTGTGTGCATGGCGTGTCTGGTGATGCTGGATTACGCCGTGCGGTGGCAGGAATTTCTGCAGGTACATACTACCCTCTATCTCAAGTACCGCAACTTTGCCACGGCGCTGCTGCTGACTACCCTGCCCATGTCCTTTTATCTGTCGCTGAAAAAGCCCGCCCATCTGCTGGGGGTGGCGGTGCAGGCGGCAGGGCTGGCCCTTACCGGCAGCCGCAGCGCTCTGCTGTTCGGTGTGGCGCTGCTGGGACTGGGCTTCGTATATCTGGTGCGGTGGGGTCTCATTCCCCGGAAGGCCGTGCTGCCTCTGTGCGTGGCCGGTGCGGTGCTGGCGGTGCTGGTGGGCCCGGAGCTGCTGTCGCTGATGATGGACAGCCGCATGGAGGACGGTCATCTGTTCCATCAGGGGGACTCCGTCCGGGTGCAGCTGTTCCTGCGGGGCATCACGGACTTCCTGCACAACCCCGTGTTTGGTATCGGCCTCATCAGCCAGCGCAACAGCGACCTCTTCACCGGCGTGGAGGGGAGCATGGTGTTCTACCACAACAGCATCGCCCAGATCATGGGCAGCATGGGTCTGGTGGGCATTGCCGCCTACGGCGTGCTGATGCGGGATCGTATCGCCCTGCTGCGGGCCGGAAAAACGCCCTTTGTCCGGGCGCTGGCTCTGAGCTATCTGGGGATGCTGCTGATCTCCCTGACCAACCCCGGCGAGTTCTGCCCCTTCCCCAATGCGGCGCTGATGGTGATGGTCTTTACTCTGGCAGAGGAGGCCACCGGCGACGTGGCCGTCCCCGTAGGAGAGATGCTGGGGTTTCGGCCTGCACGGCGGATATATCTGCCCCAGAAATAACGCTTTTCTTTCCCGGAACCGGACTTCCCCCGGTTCCGGGAATTTTTTTGGCACGGGACGAAGCAAGCTGCATAGGATAGGAAAAAAGGAGGTCTTTGCCTATGCAGTCAGCACAACCAACACCTGTGGACGTTTTCCTCAGGACCCACCCGGACCGGGGCGGCCTGCGCGTGCAGGTCACCTGCGGCGGCGGGCGCTTCCCCGTGGCCGGGGCGCAGGTAGTCATCAGCCGGGCCTTCGGCACGGAGGAACACATATTTTACCGGGGCGTCACCGACGGCTCCGGTATCCTATCCGGCATCCGCCTGCCCGCCCCGCCCTTTGCCTGGTCTCAAGCCTCGGACACCGCCGCCCTCAGCGGGCTGGACTATCAGGTGTCGGTACAGCATCCCATGTTCCAGCCGGTGGCTGGCCGGACGGCGACGGTATTCGACGGAGTGGAGACCATCCTGCCGGTGATGCTGGAGCCAGTGGTGTGAGAAAGGAGCGTGCATGATGCCCTATCCCTATCCCGTGGTGCCGGAGACCATCACGGTGCATCTGGGGGCGCCGGGGGAGTCCGCCCGGAACGTGGTGGTACCCTTCGCCCAGTACATCAAGAACGTGGCCTCCCACGAAATTTATCCCACCTGGCCGGAGAGTGCCATCCGAGCCAACATTCTGGCCCAGATCTCCTACGCCCTGAACCGGGTGTACACGGAGTATTACCGGGCCAGAGGGTACGACTTCGACATCACCTCCACCACCCGGTACGATCAGGCCTATGTGGAGGACGGCGACATATTCGAGAACATCAGCCGCATCGTGGACGATATTTTCAACAACTACATCGTGCGGCAGGGCAGTGTAGAGCCGCTGTTCGCCCAGTTCTGCGACGGGGTGCGGACCCGGTGCGGTGGCCTGTCCCAATGGGGCAGCGTGGATCTGGCGGAGGAGGGCATGACACCCTACGAAATTTTGCAGTACTACTACGGTGGCGACATCAATCTGGTGATGAATGCGCCGGTAGGCGGGAACGTGGCCTCCTATCCGGGGCGGCCCCTGCGGCGGGGCGACGCCGGCAACGACGTGCAGACCCTGAAGCGGCAGCTCAACCGCATCGGGAAGAACTACCCCGCCATCCCGGCGCTGGACGACAGCTTCGTCTTTGACGAGGACATGGAGGAGGCGGTGCGGGTCTTTCAGCAGATCTTCAATCTGGCGCAGGACGGCATCGTGGGCAAGGCCACATGGTACAAGATCAAGCAGATCTACAACGGCGTCAAGCAGCTGTCGGAGCTCAGCAGCGAGGGACTCACCATCCCCGAGGTGCAGCGGCGGTACGCCGAGGATCTGCGGCTGGGAGACAGCGGCATCGACGTGCGGACGGTGCGGTTCTATCTGGCGTTTCTGGGGTACTTTCTGCCGGAACTGCCCATGATCTCTCTGTCCGACGACTTCGATCAGGAGCTGCTGGATGCGGTGTACACCTTCCAGCGGGTCTACGGTCTGCCAGTGGACGGCGTGGTGGGCCGGGAGACGTGGAACGCTCTGCAGACGGCCTATCGGAAGGTGCTGGCGGAGCTGCCGGAGGATTACCGGCAATTCGCCGGGGAGGTCTATCCGGGACGGTTTCTGGTGCGGGGCGACCGGGGCGAACAGGTGGCCCTGATGCAGGAGCGGCTCAACCAGATCAGCCGGGAGGACGAGACTCTGCCCAGTCTGGTGGTGGACGGTATCTTCGGCCCCGCCACTCAGCAGGCGGTGCTGACCCTCCAGCGGCAGCTGGGCTTCGACCCCACCGGGGCCGTGGGGCCGGTGCTGTGGGCGCAGATCATTACGCTGGGCGAGGAGTACTGAAAAATGGGAGGAAGGGGCAAAGGCCCTTCCTCCCGTTTTTCTATGTGTTCTCCGCCGGATAGAGGAGGGATGCCTGAAAGCCGTTTTCCCCCAAGGCCATGATGTCCCCACCCACGATGACGTCGCCGCAGAGATAGAGGTTCACCTGCACATCTCCGGTGCGGCCGGGGTAATTGGTGACGGTGTAGGTGCAGCGGGTGACGGTCTGACCGTCGTAGTCCGCCAAGGGCAGGCCCGCCTCCTGCTGGAGGGCCAGATAGTCCTCCTGCCCCGCCAGCGACAGCTGCACCGTCAGGGTGCGGACCGGCTGCTCCTCCGTCTGCCAGCCCTGCTGCTCCAGCCATGCCCGGCGGGCGGCATCGTCCTTGGCGGTCACCGGGGTCTGGGAGGGACGGGCGGTACAGGCGGTCAGCAGCATCAGCAGCAGGCACAGCCCCGCAAGACAGCGCTTCACAGGCACGCAGCTCCTTTCGTTTTTTCCATCGCTTTGTCCTCAGCTTATTCCGTTTCCCGGTGGGATATGCTATAATGGAAAAAACTGCGGCAGGAGGGCTGGTTATGGAGCGCTTGGACAAGATCATCGCCGGAACGGGCAAATACTCCCGGCGGGAGGTAAAGGAACTGGTGCGGCAGGGCCGGGTGATAGTGGACGGACGGTTGGCCTCCTCCCCAGAGGAAAAGGTGGACGCCGACGCCGCCTGCCTGCTGGTGGACGGTCAGTCACTGGACTGCCGCCGGTACACCTATCTCATGCTCCACAAGCCCGCCGGGGTCCTGTCGGCCCGTGTGGACGGACGGCAGCAGACGGTGCTGGACCTGCTGCCGCCGGAGCTGCGCAAACGGGATCTATCCCCAGTGGGGCGGCTGGATAAGGACACGGAGGGACTGCTGCTGCTGACCAACCACGGGGAACTGACCCATCGGCTGCTGAGCCCCCGCTATCACGTGGACAAGGTGTACTACGCCCGTGTGGAGGGCGTGCTGACGGCGGCGGACACGGCGGCCTTCGCCGGCGGGATGGTGCTGGCCGACGGGCTGGAGTGCCTGCCGGCGGGGCTGAAGCTCCTCTCGCCGCAGGAGGCGCTGGTGACGCTGCGGGAGGGGAAATTCCATCAGGTGAAGCGGATGCTGGCCGCTTGCGGAAAACCGGTGACGTACCTGAAGCGGCTTTCCATGGGGCCGCTGCGGCTGGATGAAGCGCTGGCGCCAGGGGCCTTCCGTCCCCTGGCCGAGGGGGAGATACACACCCTTCTTGACATATGTGGACTGAATGCCTCGACATAACGCCAAAAAATGCCCCAAAATTTTTGTGAAAAATACAAGAAAATACTTGCAAAATCGTGATTCTGACGATATAATAGAGCGTGAGACTAAGTAGTTTGCACAAAATATCCATCAGCTCTATATCAGGAGGGACTGACTATGTCCGGGAGAATTTTTCAGAACGTCGTTTTACAGTTCAAGGATACCACCGATCGCACCGTGGGCGTCATTGACGCCGAGGGTACCGTCATCGCTTGCAGCGAGCTGACGGGTATCGGCAAGAAGTGGGCCAAGTATGTGGAGGCCATCGACTCCGCCGAGGGCGGCTGCATTGCGCTGGAGGGCAAGACCTTCAAGGCGCTGCCCGGCTGGGGCGGACATTTTGACTATGCCGTGTTCGCCACCGGCGATGACAGCGTGGGCCGCACCGTGTGCGCCATGGCCTGCGTGGCCCTGAACTCCGCCAAGACGTACTATGAGGAGAAGCACGACAAGGGCTCCTTCATCAAGAACATCATCTCCGACAACATCCTTATCAGCGACATCTATATGCGGGCCAAGGAGCTGCACGTGGCCGCCGAGGTACCCCGCGGCGTATTCGTCATCCGACCTGTGGAGGGCCGCAGCGAGGGCATCTCTCTGGAGGTGGTGCAGAATCTCTTCCCCGACCGGCAGAATGACTTCGTCATCAGCGTGGGTGAGACGGACGTGGCGCTGATCCACCAGATGCCGGAGAGCACCACCAACAAGGATCTGGAGAAGGTGGCCACCACCATCGAGGAGGCCCTGCGGGAGGACGGCGAGAGCCGTGTGTTCGTGGGCATCGGTACGCTGGCCCTGCATCTGCGGGATCTGGCCAAGTCCTATAAGGAGGCCCAGATCGCCATCGAGGTAGGCAAGGTATTCGACACGGAGCGCTATGTCATCAACTACGAGAATCTGGGCATCGGCCGCCTGATCTATCAGCTGCCCACCACCCTGTGCGAGATGTTTTTGCAGGAGGTGTTCAAGAAGAACCCCATCGATGCGCTGGATCAGGAGACGCTGTTCACCATCTACAAGTTCTTTGAGAACAACCTGAACGTCTCCGAGACCGCTCGGAAGCTGTTCGTCCACCGGAACACGCTGGTGTACCGGCTGGAGAAGATCAAGAAGCTGACTGGTCTGGATCTGCGGGAGTTCGACGACGCCATCACCTTCAAGGTAGCGCTGATGGTGAAGAAGTACCTCACCAGCCGGGGCATCGACGCCTGACGGCTGCATAGAAAACCAAAGAAAAGACAGGCAGTGCCGGAGGCACTGCCTGTCTTTTGTCGTGGAAGGAGATCGCCGGTCACGGCTTGGTGGGCTTTTGCAGAAGGGTATAGATGCCCGCCGCCAGCAGATAGACGCCGAAGGGGCGGCGCAGCAGCTCTGTATCCACGGAGAAGGACAGCCATGCCGCCAGCGCTGCCGCTGTCAGTCCGGCGGGGATGGCGCTGCGAAGCACCGGCTTTTCCAGCAGGCCACCCTTCCCGTGGGACAGCAGGCCCATGCCGGCGGTGGGCAGGAAGTACAGCAGGTTGATGGTCTGGGCGGTGCGCTGGTCCACCCCCAGCAGCAGCGTCATGCACAGCAGCAGAAGGGTCCCGCCGCCGACGCCCCACGCCGAGAGGATACCGGTGGCGAAGCCCACCGCCAGCGGCAGCAGCCACGCCGTCACAGGAGATACCTCACGCCGCCGTACAGCAGAAAGCAGGCGAAGATGCGCCGCAGCCACAGGTTGGATACCTTCTGAAACAGGCGGCCTCCCACGAAGCCGCCGCCCAGTCCCCCCAACAGATAGGGCAGGGCCTGCATCCAGTCCAGCGGCTGCCGCCACAGGCTGATGGCCGCCGACAGCAGGCACAAAGGCAGGATGGCTGCCACGCAGGTGGCCAGCGCCCGTTTCTGCTCCATGTGGCACCAGCCTGTCAGGGCCGGGGCCAGCACCATGCCGCCGCCCCCGCCGAACAGGCCGTTCACCGCCCCGGCGGCAGCGCCGGACAGGGCGTATTTCATGCGATCCGTCATGGCCCTCCCTCCTTCCTATGTAGCCGCCCGGCGTACCGGGCGGTGTGCCGTTACAGCTTGCGGTAGCTCTGGCAGTCGGTACACTGGTCCATGGTGGGGTTGGCCTCGTGGGTGCCTACCTGAATACTGGTCAGGCCGCAGTGATCCACATCCTGACAGTGGTGGGCGCAGTTGGTGACACTGCATTTGATGGCGGAGTTGGGGGTGCAGTTGCAGCCGTCGTTGGTACAGTTCTTGCTCATGATACGTTCCTCCAGAAAAATAGAGTCAGGCGCAAAGCCTGACTCTATTTTGTCTTGAAACGGATTTTTTATGCGTCTATATGCCCAGCAGCCACGAAGCGAAGCGGAAATAGATCAGCAGACTGGTGGCATCCACGATGGTGGTGATGAAGGGACTGGCCATCACCGCCGGGTCCAAGCCGATCTTCTCCGCCAGCAGCGGCAGTGAGCAGCCCACACACTTGGCAAATACCACTACGAACATGATGGTCAGGCACACCACCAGACACACCACGGGGGTCACGGCGGCATCGCCCAACAGCAGACGGTCCACCAGCTGCATTTTCACGAAATTGGCCGCCGCCAGACACGAGCCGCACAGCAGCGACACCCGCAGCTCCTTCCACAGGACCTTCAGGATGTCAGAGAAATCCACCTCGTCCAGACTTAAGGCACGGATGACCGCCACGCTGGCCTGCGTACCGGAGTTACCGCCGGTGCCGGAGAGCATGGGGATATAGGAGTTCAGCACCAGACACGCCGCCAGAGCGCTCTCATAGTGGTTGAGGATCATGCCGGTGAAGGTGGCCGACAGCATGAGGATCATCAGCCACGGTAGGCGGGCTCGCCACGTGGCGAAGATGCCGGCCTTCAGATAGGGCTTGTCGGAGGGCAGCATAGCGGCCATCTTCTCGAAGTCCTCGGTGGTCTCCTCCTCGATAACGTCCATAGCGTCGTCCACGGTGACGATGCCCACCAGACGGTTCTCCAGATCCACCACGGGCATGGCCAGAAAGCCGTATTTGCTCAGGGCCTGTGCGGCGTCCTCCTTATCATCCATGGTGCTGACCCAGACCACGTTGGGATCCATGATGTCCTCGATGAGGTCATCCTCCTCCGCCAGCAGCAGGTCACGTACCGACAGCACCCCCAGCAGGCGGCGGGTAGGATCGGTGACGTACAGGATGTTGATGGTCTCCAGCTCGCCGCCAATGCGGCGGATGCGCTTGAAGGCGTCCTCCACCGTCATGTCCTTTTTCAGGGACAGGAACTCCATGTTCATGATGGAGCCGGTGGAGTCCTCCGGGTACTTCAAAATCTCGTTGATGGATTTTCGCATTTCTGGCGTTGCCTTATCCAGAATTCGGATCACCACGCTGGCGGGCATCTCCTCCACGATGTCCACGGCATCGTCCAGATACAGCTCGTCCAGCACCTCCTTCAGCTCGGTGTTGGAAAAGCCGTTGATGAGCATCTCCTGGGAGTCGGACTCCAGCTCCACGAACACCTCCGCCGCCAGCTCCTTGGGCAGCAGCCGGTACAGCAGGGGCATCAGCTCCCCGCCGGACTCCTCCAGCAGCAGAGCGATGTCGGCGGGCTCCATGGGGAGAAAGAGGTCCCTCAGGCGGGCGTACTGTTTACTTCGGGCCAGCTCCTTGATCTCATCCAGATATCGGTCCAGCTCTTCCTCGTAGTCTACCATATCGGCTCCTCCTTCCCCGCATCATAAAAAATCCCGCAGCCGGCGTTTGCCTGCTGCGGTCGCATTGCGATCGGGTCACCGCCGTGACCTGAGCACCGTAACAAGCTTTAGCATCGTGGGGCGGTGAAGCTGCATTAGATGATACCTTGGTTTCGATATCGCCTGTTCAAACCCTCTCATGGTGTCTCCACCACTCCGCGGCAGCAGCCCATATCCCTACGGTAGCCTTACCTACCGGGAAATATATCATGCAATATAAATGTATCGTAAAGCAAAAATCACCAGATGTCAACCCTAAGATACAGAACATTCCGTGCATTTGTTCCATCAAATCCTTCGGTTAACCTTGCAATTCTCGGCGTGAGCCGTTATAATAGCTTGTATATACAACCTGTATGGGTCTGTAAATCCTGAGAAAGTAGGTGGCGGCATGGAAAATTCTCCTCAGTATGTGATCGAAATGCTTCACATCACCAAGGAGTTTCCCGGCATCAAGGCCAATGACGACATCACCCTTCAGCTGCGGAAGGGCGAGATCCACGCCCTTCTGGGGGAAAATGGCGCCGGTAAATCCACGCTGATGTCCGTCCTGTTCGGGCTGTACCAGCCGGAAGAAGGCGAGATTCGAAAAAATGGACAGACAGTAAAGATCAATGACCCCAACGACGCAACAGCGCTGGGGATCGGCATGGTGCATCAGCACTTCCAGCTGGTGGACGTGTTCACGGTGCTGGACAATATCATTCTGGGTGCCGAGACCACGAAGATGGGCTTCCTGCAGAAGAAGGAGGCCCGGAAAAAGGTACAGGAGCTGTCGGAGCGGTACGGTCTGTCGGTAGATCTGGACGCCAAGGTGGAGGACATCACTGTCGGTATGCAGCAGCGTGTGGAGATCCTGAAGATGCTCTACCGGGACAACGAGATCCTCATCTTCGACGAGCCTACCGCCGTGCTGACGCCTCAGGAAATCGATGAGCTGCTGCTCATCATGAAGAATCTCACCAGAGAGGGCAAGTCCATCCTCTTCATCTCCCACAAGCTCAACGAGATCATGTCGGTGGCCGACCGGGTCACGGTGCTGCGCAAGGGCAAGTACATCGGCACTGTCAACACCAAGGACACCAACAAGCAGGAGCTGTCCAACATGATGGTGGGCCGCCCCGTACAGCTGCAGGTCAACAAGGACGAGGCCCATCCCGGCGAGGTGGTGCTCAGTGTGAAGAACTTCACCGTCCCCTCCCACCTGCACAAGAAGGATGCCGTACATAATGTCAGCTTTGACGTGCGGGCCGGCGAGATCGTCTGCATCGCCGGAATCGACGGCAACGGCCAGACGGAATTCATTCACGGTCTGACGGGCCTTGACAAGAGCTCCGGCGGCAGCATCACCGTCTGCGGCCACGACATCTCCCACTATTCCATCCACCACCGGGGCGAGTACATCAGCCACATCCCGGAGGACCGCCACAAGCACGGTCTGGTGCTGGATTTCACGCTGGAGCAGAATCTGGTGCTCCAGCGGTACAAGGAGCCACAGTTCGAGAAGGGGGGCTTCATCAAGCGGGACGCCGTCCGCAGCTACGCCCAGCAGCTGATCGAGAAATTCGACGTCCGCAGCGGTCAGGGCCCCATCACCGTGGTTCGCAGTATGTCCGGCGGCAACCAGCAGAAGGCCATCATCGCCCGTGAACTGGACCGGGATAAGCCTCTGATCGTGGCCGTCCAGCCCACCCGTGGTCTGGACGTGGGCGCCATCGAGTATATCCACAGCCAGCTGGTAGCCGAGCGGGATCGTGGCAAGGCGGTGCTGCTGGTGTCTCTGGAGCTGGATGAGGTCATGAGCCTCTCCGACCGCATCCTCGTCATGTACGAGGGGGAGATCGTGGGCCAGCTGGACCCCAAAAAGACCACCGTATCCGAGCTGGGCCTGTATATGTCCGGCGCAAAGCGTGACAACAAAGGAGGCGATGAAGCGTGAAGCATTCCGCAGCCACTCTGTACCAAAAGGAAGGCACCAAAAAGGTGCTGGCGTCCCTGATCTCCATTCTTGCGGGTCTGCTAGTGGGCGGCATCGCTGTCATTCTGGTGGGCTGCTTCAATGAAAAGATCTCCCTCTCCGGCGCATGGGACGGCTTCCGCATCATCTTCGCCGGCATCTTCAGCACCGGCCGCAACGCCGCCGGTGAGCTGACCTGGGGCTTCAATGCCGTCAACACCGGCGATATGCTGTTCCGGGCCACGCCCCTGATCATGACGGGTCTCTCCGTGGCCGTGGCCTTCAAGACGGGCCTGTTCAACATCGGCGCTCCCGGTCAGTACCTGATCTCCACCATGGCGACGCTGATGATCGCCCTGAGCATCCCCTCTTCCTCCGTCCCCACCTGGATCATCTGGATCCTGGCCTTTTTGGGCGGCTGTCTGGCGGGTGCTCTGTGGGGCGCTCTGCCGGGTCTGGCCAAGGCGTGTCTCAACATCAATGAGGTGCTGGCCTGCATCATGACCAACTGGGTGGCCGCCAACCTTGTGACGTGGATGTTCGACATCAGCAACTTCAAGAACACTGTGGAGAACACCAAGTCCGGCTACATCTATAAGACCAGCTTCAACGGCGTGGCCACCCCCAAGCTGGGGCTGGATAAGCTGTTCCCCGGCTCTCAGGTCAACGCCGGTATTCTGGTGGCCATTCTGCTGGCCATCGCCATGTACATCCTCATGACCAAGACCACGCTGGGCTACGAGCTGCAGGCCTGCGGCGCCAACCGCCATGCCGCCCGCTACGCCGGCATCAAGGATAAGCGCAACATCGTGCTGTCCATGGCCATCGCCGGTGCGCTGGCCGGAGCCGGTGCAGCGCTGTACTACCTGTCCGGCAACACGGAGTTCTACTGGTCCACCTATCAGTCTCTGCCCGCCGTGGGCTTCAACGGCATCCCCGTGGCGCTGCTGGCGCTGAATAACCCCATCGCCGTCATCTTCGCCGGGATCTTCATGGCCATGCTGAAGATCGTTGGCCAGCAGCTGACCAACCTCACCGCCTACAACGAGTACATCACCGACGTCATCATCGCCGTCATCGTGTATCTAAGCGCTTTCTCTCTGGTGATCCGCATGATGCTCAGCGGCCGGAAGAAGAAAAAGGTCGTGGCAGCCGACACGGCTCCCATCCCTCAGAGCGCCGCTGTGGAGGATCAGACCTCCCTGCTGCCGGAGGAGGAGAAAGCACCCGTAGAGGCCGCTGTCACAGACAGCGATAACGCAGAAGGAGGCGATCAGGCATGACATTTCTGGTACAGCAGACCCTGATCTATGCAGTGCCCCTGATGATCGTGGCGCTGGCCGGTGTGTTCGCCGAGCGCAGCGGTATCATCAACCTGGCGCTGGAAGGTATCATGATTTTCGGTGCTTTCATCGGCGTGCTGTTCGTGCGCCTGATGCAGGGCAGCGCCGCCGTGCTGGCCGCTCAACAGACCGGGAACTGGGTGGCTATGCAGGGGCTGGAGCTTCTGGCTATGCTGGTGGCGGCAGCCATGGGCGCCGTGTTCTCCCTGCTGCTGAGCTTTGCCTCCATCAACCTGCGGGCCGACCAGACCATCGGCGGTACGGCCCTGAACCTGATGGCTCCGGCTCTGGTGCTGTTTCTGGTGCGTATCATCGCCAACCAGAACACCCTGCAGCTGGCTACCGGCGACTCCGCTACGTGGTTCATGATCCGAAAGTCCACCTTCGGCATCGACAAAAACACCGATCTTGGCTTCTTCGGCGAGACGTTTCTGGTGAAAGTCTATCTGGCTACCTACGTCTGCATCATCCTGTTCGTCATCCTGTCCATCATTCTCTATAAGACTCGCTTCGGCCTGCGGCTGCGGGCCTGCGGTGAGAATCCTCAGGCGGCGGACTCTCTGGGCATCAATGTCTACAAGATGCGCTATATCGGCACCACCATCTCCGGTGCGCTGGCGGGTATGGGCGGCTTTGTGTACGCCCTGACCACCGCCAACTGCTCCTCCAACGGCGACGTGGCGGGCTTCGGCTTTCTGGCGCTGGCCGTGATGATTTTCGGTAACTGGCGGCCTCTGAACATCGCCGGGGCCTCCCTCCTGTTTGGTCTGTTCAAATGCATCGCCGCCGCCTACTCCAGCATCGATATCAACGGCGACGGTGTGTACTGGCTGGCAGAGATCGGCATCAGCTCCCACCTGTACCGGATGCTTCCGTACATCATCACCCTGCTGGTGCTGGCCTTCACCTCCAAGAAGTCCCGTGCCCCCAAGGCGGAGGGCATCCCCTACGACAAGGCTCGCAGATAAGAGCGGCAGCTGCCTGTATTTTCAGGCGGCGACAACCTGTAAAAAATGGCACCCGACCAAAGCTACGGGCTGATAACGAAGTATTAAAAGAGCGTAGTTATCAGGCGGCGTAGCAATGGCAAGGAAAATCACCGAGAAAGCCTCGTACGGGCTTTTCTCGGTGATTTCTTTTACCGCATATTCGATTCCAGCCGTGCCTTTTGCTGCAATAATTACAGGACATTAAGGAGGGATCGTAATGAAACGAAAACACTATGCTGAGCTAAATCGGCAAGAGTGGCGACTCGCTCTCAACGGGTTGAACCGTTTTCGCAACAAGCTGCTTGCAGCCGGACGGTATACAGATGCCGTGGATGAGCTAAAGATTGCGGCGGCTACTGTTTCCGGTAGCCGCCGCATAGGTTAAGCTGTTCTCTTACTTGTTGTACTTTTTCTTCCTGCTTACAACCGTTGTGCCAATGGCTGCACCGCCGCTGACGAACAACAGGGCCATCCACAACAAAAGATTGGAGTTATCTCCCGTCTGCGGAGACTTGTCGGCGCCGGGTTTGACGGTGCCGCCGGACAGCTTTGCCGTTACGGTATCGGCCTGCTTGATTTCCTGTGTTGCCGTAGCGTCCTTGTAATACTTCTTGCAACCGGAGCAATACCAGTATTCGATATTGCCCTCAGTGGTCTTGGTCGCCGCCTTTGCCGGGAAGTGCTTTAAGTTGGTGTGGTTCTTCGGATCAAGCTCGCCGTATTCGCCGCCGCAGACCGTACAGACAGCCTTGTGTGTGCAGTCTGCCGTGCCGCCGTGGCAGTTATTAGTCTCGGTGCGCGAGGCATCGTGCTTGCAGATGCGGGTATGGGTGCCGTCTTCGTTGGATGCCCAAGCGCCATAGTCATGGCCGAGCGGTTCGCCATTAGTAAAGGTTTCCGTGCCCTGCGCGCCGCAGGTGGAGCAGGACTGATAATATACCGCCGGGCTTGTGCAGGTGGCGGCGGATTTCAGCCGGTATTCGTTCACCTGATCGACAAAATGGTGCGGGCCAAGCTCGCCGTACGGGTGCTGGCAGACCTCGCAGAGGGCCGGGGCAAGGCAGTCGGCCGTGCCGCCCTGATGCGTGCCGCGATCCACCTCCAGATGGCAGCAGGTGTAGAATCTCCAGTGGCTGTCGGCATCGGTCTGCCAAGCGCCCGGATCTTCGGCGTGACGGTTCGGATCCTTGTCCCCGCTTGCAAAGGTCGCCTCGTCGGCTGTCCCCTTGGAGGACAGCATACAGATCTTGCAGGATTTGTAATAGAGTGCGGGAGAGAGGCAGTTTGCTTCCTTGTACAGAAGTGCCGTGATCGCAAGTTCTCCCGTGAAGTCGTGCTCGGTCATTTTGATGCCGCAGGTGTCGCAGAAATGGTCGCAGTCCGGGTCGGCGTGGTTGAGCCGCTCAGTCTCTCCGCCGCAGACGGTGCAGGTCTTCCAGTGACTGTCTTGATTCGTGCTCCAGTCGCCGTAGGTGCAGCCGGCCGTTTCAACATGGCTGGCATCGTGGGTGCAGACGCACTTGTGTGTGCCCTCCCCGTCGGGCATCCACGCGCCCCAGTCATGGCCGAGCGGCTTTCCTGACGTGAAGGTCGCCTCGTCGGCGGTTCCCTCGGAGCTGGTACCGCAGACGGCGCAGGACTTGTAATACACCGCCTTTTCGGTACAGGTCGCAGCGGATTTCAGATACTGCTCCTCTGCTTTTTCGGCAGTGAAGCTGTGTGCTGCCATCTCGCCGTATTCTCCGCCGCAGACCGTACAGACAGCCTTGTGTGTGCAGTCTGCCGTGCCGCCGTGGCAATTCTCGGTTTCCGTATGGCTTGCGTCACGCTTACAGATTCGGGTGTGGGTCTTTTCATCGCTGTTCTGCGTCCAAGCGCCCCAGTCGTGGCCAAGCGGTTCGGAAGATCCGCCGCAAACCGTGCATGTCCTTCCGCTTGTGCAAGTCGCCGTTCCGCTCCAAATGTGTGACTCTGCATAATACCATTTATTATAACACACCGTGCATGTAAGAGAGCATTTGTGCAATTTATCATCTGCGTATTGATAAGTCACCCTTACCGTTTGTATCTTGTTGCATTTACTACAAAACGCAATATCCGCCGCATATGCCGTCATAGGCATAACAGCCAGCATCACGCACAGTATGAGCACAACGCTCAAAATTTTCTTATTCATATAGTTTCCTCTCCTTTGCCATCCTTCGACAGCTTAAAATCGTATTTCATTTCCAGCATGGCAAACAGCTTATACATAACCTTGGTGGCAATTGCCTTGATATCCAGTGATTGAATAAAGGCAAGCACCTTTGCCTGCTCCGCCTCCGGCACCCGATACACCCGCATCGCCGCCGTCAAAAAGCGGCTGAGCTTGCGTTCCAGCGGGAAATGGATGTCGCATTTTCGTGCCATATAATTGCGCATCAGTCCTGCCGTGCCGATTTCCATCTCGTAAAAGTCGCTGTCGCTGTAATCCGGGAAATTTGCGCTGAAGATCTGCTTCAGCTCTGCCGTGGTATGCAGGTAGATATACTCCGATGTTTCAGGCAGGGAGTAGGCTTCAATGTAAATTTCCCGCAGGTTCTCGTTCAGCTCGGTCAGGGTCAGCTGGATCGCCGTTTCCAGCGCATAAGTGTAAACCGGCGGCAGCTTGGTGTCTGTAATGCTTCTTGCCATGCCGAACTGTCCGCCGAACATCGTTTCGGTCAAGTCCAGCAAAATTCTATCCTTGGTGGGAAACAGATTCAAATAGCTTCCCCTTGCTACGCCCGCTTCGTCCACGATCTGACTGACAGAGGTGTTTTTATACCCTTGCTCCAAAAAGAGACGGACGCACACGGTCAGTATTTTCCGCTTCGTCTCGCTGCTGTCTCTCCGCAAATACATCACCTCCCCTCAAGCGTTTTAGTATGTATACCAATAATATCATAACAAGAACAAAAAGGCAAGTGGGATTTGAAGCTTTACCTCCGTAAATTGTGACTTTTCCGCAAACGCTGGCTTCTTCCATTACTCAATGACCGCCAACTACGAAAAAGAGCAGAAGGAGCTGCTGAAGCTCGTAGATGACGGCAAGAAAAAGCTGTTGGATGCGGAGCAAACCAAGGTGGATTTGAGGCTGCTGATGAAAGCGCTGCGGGATTATACGGACATTCGACAGCTTACGCCGGAGATCGTCAATGCGCTGATCCGGCGCATCGAGGTTCACAGCAAGGATAAGGAAACCAAGAAGGTCAAGGGGGACATTTACTTCACAGCCGTTGGGCTATTCTCTGTCCCTACGGGAAAAGAGATGCTGTCAGCAATGGGGGAGATCCGCCAAAACCCGCAGCAGTTCAAATTTTCTGCATAAAGCAGAACACGGTGCAGCCCCTTTTCAGAGACTGCACCGTATTCTGCATAAAAACTTCGTTATCCGCTCATGTCTAATGCGGGTGCCATTTTTTGTCCGCCATAGGGGAAAGCAGCAACCCTTTACCGCACCCAGCGGCTTATGGGAACAGCCAATGCCGCCGATAGAACCGCCTGCGCTGCCTTTGCCGACAGATAGCCCCTCATGTGGAGTCCGCTCCCCTCCAGCACCGCCGCCGTCTGACAGTGGACGCACACGCCGCCCCAGCCCATCAGTACCGCCGCCAGCACGAAGTCCCCCCGTGTGCCGGAGAGCCGCAGGATGCCGCCGGTAAGCTCCAGCAGTCCCAGCGGAAGAGGGTGCTCCAGCCCCGTCAGGGCCGTCAGCAGCCGGGTCAGCACCAGAAAGAACACCACGAAGCCGCAGACGTGGAGCATCCCCTCCCCCGCTCCCCGGACGGCCCCCGGAAAAGCGGAACTCAGAGCCTGCGGCGCAGACGGCGAAGTCCGTCCCTCCGGGGACGAGGTGCTGCGGGTCAGCAAAGCCGTCAGCACGGCGGCCGACACATGGATCAGCCAAAGCCATGCCCCGGCCCGGAGACTTCCGAAGCAGCCCACTCCCGCCACACCCAAGGCAAAGGCCGGGCCGCAGTTGTTGCAGAACAGCAGCAGCCGCTGCCCCTCCTGCCGGGAGATGGCTCCGGTGCGGGCCAGCTCTCCCGCCGTCTGGGCGCCCACCGGATAGCCTCCCAGCAAGCCCAGCAGCACCGCCGTACCACCGGGGCCGGAGATCCCCAGCATCCGGCGGGTCAGGGGTGCCAGCAGCCGCCCCAGCACCGCCGCGCTGCCGGTGGCCACAAACAGCCGGGACACCACGAGGAAGGGAAACAGTGCCGGGATCACCGATCCGCCGCAGAGGGCCAGTCCCTCCCGCACCGCCTGCGCCGCCGTCTCCGATGCCGCCAGCAGCCCCGCCATGACCGCCAGCAGTCCCAGTGCCAAGCCCATGCTCCCCTCACCTCCCTTTACCCTGCCAGCTTATGACGGCGGGCAGAGGTCCATGCCACGGACAGGCAAGTTTTTCCGGCGGTACGCATACAGTCCACCGTGGGAGGGATGCCTCATGGGAGACAAAAAGCGGCTGGCCCGTGCCGGTCTGGAGGTCATGGATCGGCTGGACCTGCCAGGGGAACTGGCAGTGGGGGTGGGCCGCATGGAGCTGGTGGGGAACCGCCAGTTCTATATGGAACAGCACCGGGGCGTGCTGCGGTACAGCACGGAGGTCATCGACATCGCCGCTGCCGACATGACGGTGCGGATCACAGGCCGAGAGCTGCAGCTGCTGGCCATGACGGACCGGGAGCTACGGATCAGCGGCACCATCACCGCCATTGAGCTGCTGACATAGGAGGGGCCATGTATCGTCAGATCGTCCATTTTTTACAGGGGCAGGTGCTGGTGCGGATCGAGTGCGGCTGTCCGGAGCGGGTGCTGAACCTCTGCGGCGCACGGGGCATCCCCTTCTGGGAGCTGACATGGGAGTCGCCGGTGTGCCTGACTCTGCGGGCCGTAGGCCGGGACCTTCCCCGTCTGCGGCAGGCGGCGGAGGACGCCGGCGGCAGCCTGCATCTGTGCCGCAGCGGCGGCGTACCGGTGTTCTGGCGGCGTCTGCGCCGGCGGTACGTGCTGCTGGCCGGAGCGGTGCTGGCGCTGGTGCTGATGTTCGGCGGCAACCTCGTCATCTGGGATTTTCAGGTCAGCGGCAACGACACCGTCCCCACGGAAACCATTCTCCGGGCGCTGGAGGACTACGGCATCACCGTGGGGTCGCCGGGTCTGCACATCGATCAGGAGACCATGCGCAACCATGTGCTGCTGGCCCTGCCGGAGGTATCGTGGCTGGCGGTGAACGTCCGGGGCTGCGTGGCCCATGTGCAGGTGGTGGAGCGGCACCGTCCGCCGGAGGCGGCAGATCGGAGCGCCGTCACCAACATCGTGGCCCGGAGGGCGGGCCTTATCACCAAGGTGGAGGCGCTGGAGGGGCAGGCCATGGTACTGCCGGGGACCACCGTCACGGAGGGACAACTGCTGATCTCCGGAGTGTCAGAAACAGAACATATCGGCGCACGGTTTGTCCACAGCATGGGGGCCGTGTGGGCCAGAACGTGGTATGAGCTGTCGGTCAGCGTACCGCTGCAGATCACGCAGCCCGCCGCCGGAAGCCGCAGCCACAGCCGCTGGGCGCTGGATATCGGAAAACACCGGATAAAATTCTACGGAAAGGGTAGCATCACCGGGGTGGATTGTGATAAAATAACATATTATAAACCGTTCACCCTGCCCGGAGGGCTTCGCCTGCCTCTGACGCTGGTGCGGGAGCGCATCACCGCATGGGAGGGCGCCGCCGCAGAGCGCACGGAGCAGAGCGCCCGTCAGGAGGGAGAGCAGCAGCTGCTGGCCCTGCTGTCGGCCCGGCTGCCGGAGGGCAGCACCGTCACCGACACCCGCTTCGCCGCTGTGCGGCAGGGGGACCGGCTGACGGTGGTGCTGAAGGCGGAGTGTCTGGAGCAGATCGGCCAGACCGTGACACTGCCGGAAACGGAGACTACACAGAGATAAGGGGGCTTGTCCCGTATGGAACAGCGTGTGAGCATCGAGCGAATGGAAGAGGCCATCAATCTGTTCGGCTCGTTTGATGAAAATATCCGGCTTCTGGAGGCGGAATTCCATGTGACGGTGGTGAACCGTGACGGGGAGCTGCGGATCTCCGGGGAGCCAGAGGAGGTGATGATGGCTGCCAAGGCAGTGGAGGCGCTGCTGACCCTCTCCGGCAAAGGGGAGTCCATTACCGAGCAGCACGTCCGCTACGTCATCGGTCTGTGCCGCAGCGGCCAGTCCGAGCGCATCGGGGAGCTGACGCAGGACGTGATCTGCATCACCTCCAAAGGCCGGCCCGTCAAGCCCAAGACCATCGGCCAGAAGCAGTATGTGCAGGCGGTGCTCCACAGCCCCGTCACCATCGGGGTGGGGCCCGCCGGCACCGGCAAGACGTATCTAGCGGTGGCGGCGGCCGTGGCGGCCTTCCGGGCCAAGCAGGTCAACCGCATCATCCTGACCCGCCCCGCCGTGGAGGCCGGAGAGCGGCTGGGCTTCCTGCCCGGCGACCTCCAGAGCAAGGTGGACCCCTACCTCCGGCCTCTATATGACGCCCTGTTCGATATGCTGGGGGCAGAGACGTACCAGAAATATCTGGAGCGTGGCAACATCGAGGTGGCCCCGCTGGCCTATATGCGTGGCCGGACGCTGGATGACAGCTTCATCATTCTGGACGAGGCCCAGAACACCAGCCGGGAGCAGATGAAGATGTTCCTGACCCGCATGGGCTTCGGCTCCAAAATGGTCATCACCGGCGACATCACCCAGATCGACCTGCCGGGGGACAAGCCCAGCGGCCTGAAGGACGCCATGAAGATCCTGAAGGGCGTGGAGGGCGTCAGCATCTGCCAGCTGACCCAGCAGGACGTGGTGCGCCATGTGATGGTGCAGCGGATCATCGAGGCCTACGCCCGATTCGAGGAGAAGCGCAAATGAGAAAGACACACTATATCCCCATCACCGCCGACGTACCCGGCGCCGCCAACGACGCCAACTGCGCCCTGATCCGCCGGACCATCCGCACAGCGCTGGCGGCGGAGGGACTCACGGCCCCCTGCGAGGTGGACGTGCTCCTGACGGATGACGACGGCATCCACGAGATCAACCGGGAGATGCGGCAGGTGGACCGGCCCACGGACGTCCTCAGCTTCCCGGAGTTTGAACTGACCCCCGGCCAGCTGCCCGGCCCGGAGGACGCCGACCCCGGCACGGGCCTTATCCCGCTGGGGGACATGGTGCTCTCCATGGAGCGGGTGGCGGCGCAGGCCAGGGAGTACGGTCACTCCAAGCGGCGGGAACTCTCCTATCTGGTAACCCACTCGGTGCTGCATCTGCTGGGCTACGACCATCTGGACGAAGGGCCTATGAAGGCCCAGATGCGAGCCAGAGAGGAGGCCATCATGGCCCTGCTGGGGCTGGAGCGGTGAGAAAGGCCGCAAGAAAACCAAGAAAAGCAGCTGGTGGATGAATGGAACGAGGCGTAAGTGCCCCTCTATTCCCACCCCAAATTGCTCACAGAAAGCTGAGGATCACCGGAAATTGCGGAAGGAGCTGCATCATGGCCGAGGATAAGCTGTTTGTCGAGGCAACCGAAGAGGACGTACCGTCTATCATCGGCCTGCGGCAAAGAATCTGGAGCACCACATACCGAGGCATCTACCCCGATTCCATGATAGATGAATTTGACTGGAACCGGCACAGGGAAATGGAACTGCTGAGGGTCCATCACCCGGCATACTCTGTGTACCTTATCCGAAAGGATCAGCAAAATATCGGTTATCTGACGATAAATAAAGCCGACGTGATCACCCTGCAATCCCTTTATATTGTCTCTGAATACCAGCGGCAGGGGATCGGTCGGCAAGCCTTTGATTTCATGAGCGCATATTGCCGGGAGCACCATGCCACCGCCTTCATCTGCCACTGTGTTCCGGAAAATTTCAATGCCCGAAGCTTCTACGAGCGCATGGGCGGCGAGGTGATCGGGGAGGACCTGACAAACGAGGAACGCTGGCAGAACTCTGTCACTTACCAGTTTACACTACCATCCATCACAACATAACAAAATTGCTCACAGAAAGCTGAGGATCACCTTATGAATGAGAAAAACAACATCACCAAAACCGCTATGCTCACCGTGTGCGGACGGCCCAACGTGGGCAAGTCCAGTCTCACCAACGCCCTGGTGGGTGAGAAGATCGCCATCGTCTCCAACAAGCCCCAGACCACCAGAAACCGCATCTACGGTGTAGTGAACCGGGGCGACACCCAGTTCATCCTGCTGGATACGCCGGGCCTGCACAAGGCCCGCTCCCGGCTGGGGGACTACATGGTGAAGGTGGTACGGGAGAGTCTGGCCAGTGTGGAGGCCGCCCTGCTGCTGGTGGAGCCCATCCCCCACGTGGGAGAGCCGGAGAAGATCCTTCTCCAGCGCATCCGGGAGGAGAAGCTGCCCTGCGTACTGTGCATCAACAAGATCGACACCGTGGAGCGCAAGGACGATCTGCTGGCTGTCATCGCCGCATACAGCGAGGTCTACCCGGATTTCGACGCCATCATCCCCATCTCCGCCCGCACCGGCGACGGTCTGGAGGAGCTGCTGGCCCAGATGCAGCGGTACGCCGTGGAGGGGCCGCAGCTGTTCCCCGACGGCATGACCACCGACCAGCCGGATCAGCAGGTCTGCGCCGAGATCATCCGGGAGAAAATGCTGCTGTGTCTGGATAAGGAGATCCCCCACGGCACGGCGGTGGAGGTGACCCGCTTCACCGAACGGGAGGACTCCGGCATCATCGACCTGGACGTGACCATCTACTGTGAAAAGGCCAGCCACAAGGGCATCATCATCGGCAAGCACGGGGATATGCTCAAGCGCATCAGCACGCTGGCCCGGCAGGATATCGAGAAGTTCATGGGTACCAAGGTCTATCTGGAAACATGGGTGAAGGTCAAGGAAAACTGGCGGGACAATGTGAATTTCATTCGTTCACAGGGCTACAACGAACAGTAATTCCCGTTAGAAGCATGAGCCGACCCTAAAACTTACCACTCATGTTTCGCCCCGGCGGCGGCAAGCTAATGCCGGGGGTGGAGATCATGTGCGATTACTGGAATCTTTTTCTGGAGACCGGAGCGCCGGAGCTGTATCTGCTGCACCGGTGGGAGGAGGAATCATGCCAAACCAACCCATCGTCACCGCCGGACTGGTGCTGCGGGAAACCGTGACCAGGGAGACGGACAAAATTCTGACGGTGCTGACCCCGGATCGGGGGAAGATCTCCCTCATTGCACGGGGCGCCCGGCGGAAAAACAGCCGTCTGGCGGCGGCGTGTCAGTTGCTGGCCTATTCGGAACTGACCATCTACGAAAAGGGTCAGTGGTTCATGCTGGACGAGGCGGAGACGCTGGAGCTGTTCACCGGCCTGCGGACAGACTTTGTGGCTCTGAGCCTTGCCTCCTATCTGGCCGATCTGACGGACGCCACGGCACAGGGGGAGGACACGTCGCAGCTGCTGCGTCTGCTGCTGAACGCCCTGTATGCCCTCAGTGTCCTGCATAAGCCGCCCCAGCTGGTAAAGCCCGCCTTCGAGCTGCGGCTCATGGCGCTGTCGGGCTTCGAGCCTCTGGCTGACGGCTGCGCCGTGTGCGGGCGGCCGGAGCCGGAGAAGCCGGTGCTGGACGCCGTCCACGGGGTGGTGTGCTGCGCCGCCTGCCGGGAAAAGGGCGGGCTGGCCATGCCCCTATCCCCCGCCGCTCTGGCGGCCCTGCGCCACGTGCTGTACTGCCCGGATAAGAAGCTTTACAGCTTCACGCTGGACACCCCCGCCCTGCGCCAGCTGGGGCAGGCGGCGGAGGTCTATGTCACCGCCCAGCTGGAGCGCAGCTTCCGGACGCTGGACTACTATAAATCCATTTTGCCGCAAGAGGAACCTACATATGACTGACTTATTTGAAAAATCCATCCGCACGCTGGAGCTCCCGGCGGTGCTGGAAAAGTTGGCGGCCAAGGCGGTCAGCGACGCCGCCAAAGAGCGGTGTCTGCGCCTGACTCCCGCCACGGACACGCAGGAGGTGCTGCACCTGCTGGACGAGACCGACGCCGCCAAGGAGCGGCTGGGTCTCCACGGCAGCCCCTCCTTCTCCGGGGTCAAGGATGTATCCGCCGCCCTGACCCGTGCCGACCACGGCGGTATGCTGAACACCCGTGAACTGCTGGATGTGGCAGGCGTACTGACCGCCAGCCGCCGGGTCAGCGAATACGACGCCCAGCGGCAGGGGGAGGCCACGGTGCTGGACCGGCTGTTCTCCTCTCTGCACACCAACCGCTATCTGGAGGATAAGATACGCTCCGCCATTCTGGACGAGGAGACCATTGCCGACACCGCCAGCAGCGAGCTGGCGGATATCCGCCGGAAAATGCGGCTGGCGGCCACCAAGGGCCGGCAGATTCTGCAGCGCATCATCTCCTCCCCCTCCTATGCCAAGGTCCTGCAGGAGGCCCTCATCACCCAGCGGGACGGCCGCTTCGTGGTGCCGGTGAAGGCCGAGTGCAAGGGCAGTCTGCCGGGTCTGGTCCACGACATCTCCTCCTCCGGTGCCACGCTGTTCGTGGAGCCTATGGGCGTGGTGCAGGCCAACAACGAGCTCAAGGAGCTGGAGGCCCGTGAGCAGAAGGAGATCGACCGCATCCTGCGCCAGCTCTCTGCTGAGTGTGCCGGCCAGATGGAGAACATCCTCTGGGACTACGATATTCTGGTGCAGCTGGATGTGATCTTTGCGCGGGCGCAGCTGAGCTATCAGCTCAACGCCAGCCGCCCGGAGGTGCGCCGCCGGGGCGGCATCACCCTGCGCCGGGCCCGGCACCCTCTGCTGGATCAGGCCAAGGCGGTGCCGATCACCGTGGAGCTGGGTGAGCAGTTCGACACCCTGGTCATCACCGGCCCCAACACCGGCGGCAAGACCGTGACCCTGAAAACCATCGGCCTGCTGAGCCTGATGGCCCAGTGCGGCCTGCACATCCCCGCCGACGGCGGCAGTGCCGTGCGGGTGTTCCGTCGGGTGCTGGCGGACGTAGGAGATGAGCAGAGCATCGAGCAGAGCCTGTCCACTTTCTCGGCCCATATGTCCAACATCGTCCAGATCCTGAAGGAAGTGGACGACCACAGTCTGCTGCTGTTCGACGAGTTGGGCGCCGGCACAGACCCGGTGGAGGGTGCGGCTCTGGCCATCGCCATCATTCAGGAGGCCCGGAATCAGGGGGCTCTCATCGCCGCCACCACCCACTATGCCGAGCTGAAAACCTTCGCCATGACCACGGCGGGGGTGGAGAACGCCAGCTGCGAGTTCGACGTACAGACCCTGCGGCCCACCTACCGGCTCCTCATCGGCATCCCCGGAAAGTCCAACGCCTTCGCCATCTCCCGGCGGCTGGGGCTGGATGAGTCCGTCATTCAGGCGGCACAGGCCCAGATGGACAGCGACTCCGTTCGCTTCGAGGATGTGCTGACCCAGCTGGAGGAGAAGCGCCAGCGGCTGGAGAAGGCCCAGAACGAGGCCGACCGACTGTGGCGGCAGCGGGAGGAGGACGCCCGGAAGGCCCGGACCTTCCGGGAGCAGATGGAAAAGGGCAAGGAAAGCGCACGGGCCAAGGGAGAGGCTGAGGCCAAGCGCATCGTCCGGCAGGCCCAGCAGCAGGCGGAGGAGATCTTCGCCCAGCTGGATCAGCTGCGGAAGGAGCAGCAGAAGCAGGCCAACGTGCAGGCCCTCAACGACGCCAAGGCCGCCGTGCGCCACCATCTGAAAACGGCGGAGGAGCAGCTGCACCTGCGGGACGAGGAGCAGGAGCCTGCCTATACGCCGCCCCGTCCCATCGCCGTGGACGATCAGGTGGAGCTGCCCGGCGTGAAGATGGCCGCCACGGTGCTGGCCGTCAACGGCGACGGCACCCTGCTGCTGCAGGCGGGCCGCATGAAGATGACCGTCAAGGCCCAGCAGGTGCGCCTGCTGGAGGGCGCTCCCAAGAAGTCCAAGCCCGCACCCAGTCCCTCCGCCGCCACCCTGAACACCGTGTCCCGTGCCTCCTCGGAGCTGGATATCCGGGGCTATGAGACGCTGGAGGCCGAGAGCGTGGTGGAAAACTATCTGGACAGTGCCGTCATGGCCAAGCTGGGCACCGTCACCATCATCCACGGAAAGGGTACCGGCGCTCTGCGAAAGGCCGTCCACGAGATCCTCAAGCGTAACAAGGCCGTCAAAAGCTTCCGGCTTGGCCGCTACGGCGAGGGTGAGGCCGGCGTCACCGTGGTGGAGCTGAAATAAGCCGCTTTCGTGTAGAACGACGAATTTTTTCTTTGATTCTCTGCAATCGCCACAAATTTTTGTGGGATTGAATATTGCTTTCTCCCCGTTATCCGTTATAATAGTATGTGTAGCAGTCGGCTTGAAGACTGCGAATAAAGGAGTGCTGGTTTGATGTATACGCAGGAAATTACCGTTCAGAATGAGGTGGGGCTGCACGCACGTCCCGCTACGTATTTCATTCAGAAGGCCAACGAGTTCAAGAGCGGCATTTGGGTAGAGAAGGAAGAGCGCCGGGTCAACGCCAAGAGTCTGCTGGGCGTGCTGTCCCTGGGTATTGTGAAGGGAACCAACATCACCCTCATCGCTGACGGCTCTGATGAAAAGGAAGCCGTGGATGCTCTGGTATCTCTGATCCAGAACAACTTCGGTGAGTAACGACCGAACATGAAATGACGCCGGTGTCTGCTGTCAGCAAGCACCGGCGTTGTTCTGCTTTTATCCTCTCGGCGGGCAAGCGCAAGCACGCCTGACAGCGTGTCCTTCCGGCGCTTTTTCCTTACTCATCGATGGTACGATCTCTGCACAAAAGGACGCCCCCGGCGTGGCCGGAGGCGTCCCTTTCATGTGTTCCGCTGCCCCCTATGGGGCCGCCCGGTCAGCAGCCGCAGCCGCAGCCGTTGTTATTCTGGGTGTTGCCGCAGCCGCAGCCGTTGCCGCCCCAGAACAGGCACAGGATGATGATGGCGATGATGATCCAGCAGCCGCAGCCGCCGAAGCAGGAGTTCTGATTGCACATAAGAACGTGACCTCCTATGAAAATTGGACCCGCAGGTCTCATTCCATAGTATGATCCGCCCCTTAATAGAGTTCCTCCGGCCGGGAGATACGGTAGCTGAGGGTCAGGAGGGTATCCACAAAGTGGATGTCCTCGAAGAATACCCCCTTGGTCTGGGTGGAGAGCTCCACATTGGTGAAGTTCCAGAAGCCCTTCACCCCCAGAGCAATGAGCCGGTCCGCCAGCGGCTGGGCCACGCTCTGAGGCACGGTCAGCACCGCCACGTTGGGGTGGTACTCCTCCACATAGTGTTCCAGCTCCTCCATGGGCCGGATGGTCACGTCGTGGATCTTGGTACCGATCAGCGCCGGGGACACGTCGAAGGCGGTATCCACCTGAAAGCCCACCTTCTGAAAGTCGAAGTTCTGCAGCAGCGCATGGCCCAGATGGCCCGCTCCCACCACAATGAGCCGGTAGCCGGAGTCAATGCCCAGAATGTGGCCGATCTCCGAGCGCAGCTCCGCCACGTTATAGCCGTAGCCCTGCTGCCCGAATTCACCGAAGCAGCTGAGATCCTGCCGGATCTGAGAGGCGGTGATGTCCATTTTCTGCCCCAGCGAATTGGAGGAAATGCGTACCACGCCCTTGTTATGCAGCTCGTCCAGATAGCGGTAATAGCGGGGCAGACGATGGATCACCGCATCCGAGACCTTTTGTTTTTTCATATGCGTCCTTCTTCTTTGCCGGCGGCAGGAGCCGGGCTGCAGCCCGCTTTCCCCTACCGCTTGTTTTCGTCTTTCTGAATTGTACTCCAAATTCCAGAACTTGTCAACTTTTTTAACAATCTTTTTTGTCTTTTGTGCAGTTTTCTTCTTTACATTCCCGAAAAAGATGGTATAATAAATTAGTCGCAAGGGGGAAAGTCTCCCTCTGCTCCATATGCGCCCGTAGCTCAGCTGGATAGAGTGACAGACTCCGACATTTCAGGCGTCTCCAGTTGAGATATGGCGCAAAGCCTTGCCGCACCTGCGTTTGCGGGAATGGCAGAGAAAAAATGCGTGGTCGTTGACTACTATTTGACGACTATCGCAGAAACCCACAACCAAATATGCGCCCGTAGCTCAGCTGGATAGAGTGACAGACTCCGACTCTGTAGGCCGCTGGTTCGAATCCAGTCGGGCGTACCACTCGCCTCCAAAAGCCCATGGCTTTTGGAGGTTTTCCTTTGCCGCAATTGACAAATACGGCTGTCCCATGGTACAATGAGACTCCAAAATAAGTGTGGATTTTTCTGGAGCATCGCCTCCATTTTTCGCCACGCATCCGACAGGGTGTGCGGCGTTTTTTATTAGGAGGAACGGCGGATGAACATATTTTACCAACTCATCGGGTTCGGCGCACTGATCGCCATGGGTCTCAGCTATTGGCAGAATGACAAGCGTACCATCTTGCTGTGGCAGGTGGTGGCCAACCTGATCTTCGCCATCCACTACACACTGCTCCACGCATACTCCGGCGCACTGTGCAGCTTTTTCCAGATTGTCGTGCTGCTGCTTTTCCTATTGCAGGAGAAATTCAACTGGAGTAAACTGGTCACCGCGATACCCATCGTGGCAGTATTTCTGCTGATTGCCGTGGTGACCTATGAGACGCCAGTGACGGTACTGCCCATCGTGGCATCGTTGGCGGCGTTGCTGCCGTTCTTCCAGTCCAGGCGGCGGGTGATACAGGTGGCGGGCATTGCCAGCGGCCTGTCGTGGCTGGTGTATGTCATTGCGGTACGGTCGTATTCCGGCATGGTGACAGAGTCGGTACTGACCATCATCACGGCGGCGTCCCTGCTGAAGAAGGAAACCAGAAAGCCCTGAACGGACAGATCCCCCGGCATATTGCCGGGGGATCTGTCGAAGGGGTGCGCCGCGTCAGGCGTAGTGCTTCAGCCCCTGCGCCATGGATGAGGCGGTACAGCGGCGGGCATAGCAGGAGAGCGTATCACGTTTCTCTCCGCCGCACCGGGTGGCTGCTATCAGCGCGGCCAGTCTCCGCTTGCGGGGGACTAAGGGAGTATCCTGTTTCATTTGCTTTGCCATGGAATATACCTCCGTTCGTTTTACTACCGCTATCATAAAACAACGGAAGGTCTGTTCCATTGGCAAAAATAAATGAACATTTCTAAGAAAATTGTGATAGTATCACAAGGGGGGCAGAAGCCATGACATCACAGCACACAGCGGACTATCCCACACTGCAGGAGGTGCTGCGCCTGCCCGTGTTCGCAGGCTGCACGGTCTGCGGCGGTGCGGCGGGACTTGGCCGTAGAGTCAGCGGTGTCAATCTGACGGACACACCGGACTACGCGCGTTGGCTGGCGCAGGGAGAACTGCTCATCACTACTGGTTTTGCCATCGCAGACGATCCGCAGGCCGTGGATGCGCTGCTGCCCACGGCGGCAGAAAAAGGCCTGTCCGGCGTGGGTATCAAGCCGGGGCGCTACCTGCCCAGCCCCCTGCCGGCGGCGCTGGCGGAGAAGGCTGACCGACTGGGACTGCCGCTGCTCCAACTGCCGACCGATATGCGCTTTGCCGAGTTGGCCGATGCGGTGTCCCGCGAGATCGCACGGCGGCGAATACCGGCGGAACAGGAGCGGCAGCTGGCCGTATTACTGCACCATCTCATCTCTGGCGCACCGCTGAGCGAAGCGGTGGAGCGTCAGGCGGCGGAGTCCGGTATCCATTTGGAATGTCCGCATATCCTGATGTGGATACAGGCTGATGCGCCGGAGTTGCAGCGGCGCTCTTGGCTGCACGAGGTAGAAGAGCGCTACCGGGCGTTGGGCGCGGACATGTGGGGCGCACTGTCGGAGGATGGCTTTCTGCTGGCGCTGGAGGCGGACGACCTGTTCGCGCTGGAGATGCCGCTGCGGCGGGTGATGGCGGACTTTGCCGCCGACCACGGCGTTATCTGCGGCGTCAGCCGCCCCTACGGCGGTACGGTGGGTTTTCAGAAAGCAGACCGCAGTGCCCGCGCGGCGCTCCGCATGGCGGCGCGAACGGAAACACCCTGCGTGACAGACGACCCAGCGGGGGTGGTACGGCTGCTGGAGGAATCCTCCCCGGCGGAAACGGACGCCTATATCCATCGGCAGCTGGGAACGCTCCTGCGGCAGCCAGAGCCGCGGCGGCAAGAGCTGCTGGACACGCTGGCGAGCTGGCTGCGCTGTATGGGCAACCAGCGCCGGATGGCGCGGGAGCTGCACCTGCACTACAACACCGTGAGTTACCGGCTCCAGCAGCTATGGTTGCTGCTGGAGGCCGATCCGGTCGATCCGATGAAGCGATTGGCATTGGAAACGGCCCTGTATCTGTACCGGTACAGGCGCACATAAAGGAGTGACTGATCATGGATAAGAGCAGGACGGGCGGTGAATGGGAGCGGATGGTGTCGGGGCGTCTCTATACGCCTACCGATCCGGAGATTGCCAAGCGGCACCGGGTGGGTATGCGCCGCTGTGACCGGTTCAACCGCCTCCCGCTGTGGCGTACCAAGACCAAGCAGCGTGCGCTGGAGCGCCTGATCCCCTCCGTAAAAGGGAAGAATTTCGAGGCGTTTGCACCCTTTTACTGCGAGTACGGCGTGAATATCTATGTGGGGCGGAACTGTTTCATCAACTACAACAGCGTATTTTTGGATGTAGCGCCCATTACGCTGGGGGACAATGTGCTCATTGGACCCAATGTGACGCTGGCCACGCCCAACCATCCGTTTATCGCCGAAGAACGAGCCTATACAGATTACCCCAACGGCTGCCATGCGTTGGAGTATGCCGAACCCATCACCATCGGGGATCACTGCTGGCTGTGCGCCGGTGCGACGGTGTGCGGTGGCGTGACCATCGGAGCGGGAAGCATCATCGCCGCCGGCGCGGTGGTGACGCGTGACATCCCACCCAACAGTATCGCTGCCGGTGTACCCGCCAGAGTGCTGCGGCAGATCGACGAGCGCGACCGCCTGCATGTATGGGAGAAGTATGTGAAGAACGAACTGCCCAATGCGCAGCGGTGACAACAAAACCCGGGAGCAATTACAAAAACCGTCTCAAACGATATGTTTGAGACGGTTTTTATATGCGGAAAGTTAGGAGAATTGAAACCTGATTTGACCACTACTGCACATTTTGCAATCCAACTGAGCTATCCTATGTCAAATCTCCAACATTCCCTGCAAGCCCGCGCTGGCGGCCTTTTTGTTCTTGTCGAAGGCGTGAGTGTAAATGTCCAGCGTGGTGGAGGGCTGGCTGTGGCCGAGGATGCCCGCTACCGTGGCAACATCCGTGCCGCCCGCGATCATCAGACTGGCGGCGGTGTGCCGGAGGGAATGGACGTTCAGCTCCTGCGGCAGGCCGTTTTTCTTGAGGATCAGCTTGAAACGGTAGGTGAAGGTGGTGGGCGTCATAGGGAGCTGCGCTCCCTGACGGCGGAACAGGAAGTCATCAGCGGTCAGCTGCCGCTGGTCATAGGTTTCGGTGATGTATGCACATTCCTGCCGGTACTCCCGCAGGAGACTTTCCATCTCGGCGGAGAAGTACACATAGCGGTCACCTGTGCGGGTCTTGGGTTCTTTTACGAAGATCTCCTCGTCCGTCACCTTGACTGCGTTGCGGCAGATGTGGATGGAACGCTGCTCCCAATCAATGTCGCACCACTTCAGTCCGCAGCACTCGCCCCGCCGCATTCCCGTGGCGATGATGAGCTTGAAGTAGGTTTCGTACTTGATGCTCTCGCCCTCCAGCGCGGCAATGATCCTCTGCGCCGTTTCCTCGTCCGCGATCTTCTTTTCACACTTGCGCCCGGCGTAACGATAGGTGCGCCAAGCCGGATTATGCGAAAGAAAGCCACCCTCCACGGCATCAGAGAGGATGCTGCACAGCGTCGCGTGCACGCCCTCAATGGTGTACTCGGAGAGTGGCTTTTTCGTTTCAATGCTGGTGGCTTTTCGCAGCTCCGCGTAGAAATTCCGGAAGTGCTCCGGCCGCAGCTCGGTGAGCTTGTAGTGACCCAGCGCCGGGAGAATACGCTCGATGTCCTGCCGGTCGCGGCGGATGGTGGACTTCGCCAGCTTGCCGGGAGCGATGTCCGCCAGCCACAGGTCGATGTATTTTGCCAGCGTGAGCTGCTGGACAGGCTGCGGCGTGTGGCGGCAGTCACGTTCAAAGAGGACAGCCTGTTCGTTGAGCCACTTTTCGACCTGCTTGGGTGTCAGTTCTTCTGGCGGGTGGACGGTTTTCTGCTGGGGCTTGATGCGCTTGCCGTTGTAGTCATAGCCCATGGAGACCACGATGAGATAGCTGCTGCCGCGCTTGCGGATGCTTGCCATAAAAATGACCTCTCTTTCATTTATTCTCAGTACAGTTGAGGCTTATTTTGCAAGCACAACATACCGCAAGCACAGCGGTAAAGCTATTACAATTTTCTTGAAAAATGAATTTCTACGAAAGCAACAATCATGCGCTGCGCCGCTTCGGAGAACAGGCGGCGAGATTGAAGATCTGCTCGCCGTCCGGACGGAGCATGGTGAGCATGGAGTCAGCCGCCTGCTCCTTCTGCGCCTGCTGGGGATGGCAGTAGGTGCGCTCCAGAAAGCCGGTGTCCGCATGCCCCACGAGGTCTGCCACCGTCTGTTTGTCCACGCCGCAGTGCAGAAGCGATGTCACGAAGTAGTGCCGCAGGGTGTGAAGGTGGTACTCCCGCGGAAAGCCGATGGCGTCATAGATCTTCCGCAGCCGCTTGGTGAAGGTGTCCGGGTGGATGAGCTGCCCCTGCTCGTCGGTGAAGAGATAGGGACTGAGCTTGCGGCGCTGCTTGTCCACCTCCATCTGCTTGCGGCGCTTGTAGGCGAGGAGGATGCCCCGCAGGTCGGAGGAGAGATAGACTTCACGGCTCTTGCCGTTTTTGGTGCTGCCCTCCACGATGCCCTTGCCGGGAACGCTGCTGCGGGAGCGGCTGACGGTGAGCAGCAGACCGTTTTGCGTGCCGGTGAAGTCCGACCATTGCAGAGCGCTCAGCTCGCCCCGGCGGCAGCCGGTGTACATGGAGAGCAGATAAAACAGGCGGTAGTGCCGCGGCTCCTTTGCCAGCGCGTCCAGCAGCTTTTCCACCTCGCCTCGCGTGGGAATGCGCTGCACCGTGCGCTGCGGTGTGGGCAGGTCTAACATTCGCGCGGGATTCTTCTCGATGATCTCATTGCGCTTGGCGTCGCTGAGCACGGCGGAGACCACGGAGAGGTATCGCTGTGCGGTGGACTCGTTGATGCGCTTTCCGTGGTGCTTGCGCTTGCGCAGCTCGGAGAGCATATTTTCCAGTGCCATCGGTCGGAGCTTATTGAGGCGGATGCCGCCGATCATGGGATACACCACCTCCAGCATCCGCCGGTATGCAGCGATGGTACTGGGGGCGTATTTCGTCTGCCGGTTTAGCCAGCGGGAGGCGAATTCCTCAAAGGCCATCTCGCCGTCCTCGGCGTAGCCGGTCTTGAAGCTGCGCTCCAGCTCCTCGGCGGCGTGGGTGACATACTGCCCGATGCCGCGCTTGGGAACACCGGGCGGGACTTGGATGGTCTTTGCCTTGCTGATTTTTTTGCCGTTGGGTCGGTAGCCGTTGCTGACGGTGATCTTATATCGCCGCTCGTCCAGTTGCTTGATGCTTGCCATTTTTAGAACCCTCCCATGGTTTGCTGCTGTTTTTCTTGCACAGCCTGCTCATCCAATTTTTCTTTCACCGCCAGAGCTGCGCCTGCGGCGAAGCCGACCGCCGCGCCGAAGTTTTCGGCGGCGATTTTCGCCTCTATGCGCCGCCGCTTTTCCTCGGCGTCCTCATCCTCGTCCATCAATGTCCCCGCAGCAGCCAGCCCAGCCGCGGCGGGGATCAGGGGAACAGGCTGCGGATCGCTACCACGCCATACCACCCCGCCAGTGCCGCCGCTCCGATCACCAGAAGTAGAACAATCCACTTGAGGGCCACCAGCAGGCTGAAATCTGGGAGCCAGCCGATCCACTTGGAGGAATGCTTCTCGCTCAAATTCCCAACCCGATCCAGCAGTTTGTTCATTTCCGTCAGCGATCTCTGCATCTCTGTGAGCGACTTCTGCACCGGCGTCAGGTCGATGTGCGTTTTCAATTCCGGCAACGTATTCCGAATTTCCTCCAGCGCCCAGTTTATTTCGCCCACCTGCTTTGCCAGCTTGTTCATTGTCTGCGGCAGATCGCATTGGATCACGATGGGCTGCATCATCTGCGGCGGTGTATTTTCTGGTGCGCTGCTCGGCTGATTCATCCGTTTCAATTCCTCCATCGGTTTCCTCTGCTCGATAGAATTTTCTTTGAACGAGTTTTGCCCGTATTCTGAATTCATGCTCCATGGCCTCCTTGCAATACTTTTCCTCGTGTAATTTACTGTCCCGGCACCTCATGCCGTCCGGCGTGGTGTAGGTGATGTATTTGCGGGTGCTCTCCCAGCGGACGGCGTAGCCCTCGGATGCCATCAGGGAAATGAAGGTGTCCTTGTCGGCGGCGTATTTCATGCACACGTCGATAGTGTTCATGAGCCGCAGCTTCCAGCTTTGGCCCTTCAGCGCCGTGTGGTACTCCGCGCCGCCCATGCCACGGGCCTGCTGCGTTGGCGCGTCAAAGACCGGCAGGCCCATTTCCAGACAGATCGCGTCGTTGCGCCGCATCAGTTCCTAAATCTGTTCCTTTGCCATGTGCAGCTTTTTGCCGGTCTCAAAGTTGACGGAGTTGATGACGCAGTGGGAGTGGATGTGCTCCCGGTCTACGTGGGTGCAGACCAGCACCTCGCAGCCGGCGAAGTATTCCGCCAGCCGCCGCGCGGCTTCGTGGGCCTGCTGTGGATCGACCGCCGCGCCCTTCGGGAAGCTCTGCACCATGTGATAGAACATCACGCCGCCGTCCTTGTGGTAGAGCAGTTTCGTGTTCAGGAAATCGTCGTAGACGCTTTGCACTTGGCAGTTGATGCCGCTGACGAGCGGTTCGTCCTCCCACGTGGTTTTCTTCTCCTGCGTGACGTAGAGCATCACGCCGCGCATGGCGGCGCGGGACTGTGTGCCCCGCTTGTAGTTCACGAAATGTACGATGGCCATACGGCTCACCGTCCTTCCATGACTGACCGCAGCGCGGCGCTGACTTCGGACAACTCCTGTGCGGCCTTGTCGAGACCGATGACCTGCACCTTGCCCATGTTGGCAAGGACGGTGAGCCGGTTGATGTTGCTGCCGATGCCCTTGAGCTGGCGGAGCAGTTCCTTCTGCTCGTCGATGACGATGATCCGCTTGCCGAGACAGCAGGCGGTGACATAGTCGCTCATGGACATGTGGGCCTTCGCCGCCAGTGCCCTGATCTTCTCACGGTCAGCGGACGCCATGCGCGTGCTGAATTTGATATCTTTTTTCATGCTTTTCTCCAATCGTAGCTTTAAGTGGGTCCGGGCTTCCGCCCGGAATTTGGGTGCAGGGCTTTGCCCGCTCGGTGCATTTGGCAGGGCAGCGGCTTCGCCGCAGACCAGACAAATGCGATGCTGGCTGTCGTCCGAGCGGACGACGAATCCCTCGTCCCGCCGCAAGCGGCAGGACTCGCGCTCTCTGTCGCTCGTCCTCTTCCCACCGAAACCGCTTCGCTGGGTTTCGGCGGGAGCCCTGCTGTGGGAGGTGATAAAAACTCCCGTTTTGCATTTTTTTGGCGCTTCTATGTGGGGGGGCGGTATCACTACCCTCTGGCCGCTGTGGCTGTGTCGGAACAACCCCGCGCGGGGTTTATTTCGGCAGAAAAACGGCTTTCTCAGAGTGGGTGCTCTGCGCCGACGAACGCGCTGTTCCCTCCTGCACACAGTGCTTTTTTGGCGTTCCTGCATGGGGGTGGTATCACTACCCTCGGCGTGCGCTTCATGCCGTTGAAACGCTGGACGCCCGCGGGTCACGGCGGCGTATTCGCCGTTTTTATGCCGCCCCAGAATTCGCCCTGTGCGGGCTGAATCTCCCCTCGGCGGGTACACACGCCACACCAGCCGCTAACCGCGCACACAGCGGCTCACACGCCGAAACACGGCGGGTTCTCAGGGTCGATGGTGACGATGTTTTCGGTGGCGGGATCATCGACCCCATCGGCCCTTTTCAGGCAGATCAGCCGATCTCCGTTGCTCTTGCGGAAGGACACCGTAATGCCGTTTCTCCTTAAAGCGTCAACGCTTTTGCGGATTCGGTGGGAGAAGCTGTTGGGGGTCAGTCCCTCCGTACCGGCAGGGTCGATCTTTTCCAGCAGCACCTTGGCAGGGGCGCTGATCTCCGGCTGCCGGTGCAGCAGTTCAGAGAGAAGAAAAAGAATCCGTTCGGTGGGCTGCTCCGTCTGTTCGCAGTCATTTGACAGCAGTTTCCAGACGTGATCCTCGCCATCGAACTCCAATGCCAGCTCCCGGTAGGGGATGTCCCGCCCGGTGCAGTAGAGCGTGGCGGTGTTTTCTCTGCGCTTGCTCTTGCGGAGGACGAAGTTGCTGTCGGTAGCGCCGCTGAGTCCGGTGGTGCCGGAGATCATGTTCATGGGATCATCGTCATTCATCTTCCGCAGGTGATGCACCAGCAGAATGGCGATGCGGTGCTTGTCCGCCAGCGCTTTCAGAACACCGATGTCCCGGTAGTCGCTGGCATACGGGTTTGCGTCATTGCCTGCGGTGCGGATGCGCTGGAGCGTATCGATGACGATGAGCCTGGTCTGTGGATGCTCCTTCAAAAATTGCTCGATCTGTTCCACCAGCCCGTTGTGGAGCTGCTGGGACATGACGGCGAAGTGCAGCGTGGGCGGCGCATCCTCTGTGAGATCAAAGAGTCGGCTCTGGATGCGCTGGAAGCTGTCCTCCAGACAGAGGTACAGCACCTCGCATGGCCGTGTGGCGAATGTCCAGAGCGGCTTGCCCTGCGCGGCGCAGAGACACAGCCACAGCGCCAGCCACGATTTGCCGATCTTCGGCGTGCCTGCCAGCAGGTGCAGTCCTTGCGGGAGCAGATCGTCGACCACGAAGGAGGCCGGTTCGTAAGCGGTGCTTTGCAGCGTGTCCGCGTCAATGGTTTGCAGTCGTTTGATTTGAGACATAAAAAACCTCCGGATAAAAGGATAAGGGCAGAGACCTCGCTGCAGTCGAGGCTCTAACCCTTTCACTTGATTATTCTGTATTTTTTGATAGAATGAGAATATCGCAGGACAGCTGCAAAACGGATATGAGACAGGGGGGCGATGCTATGCCGCTGGGAATACAGCAGAACAACGATTTCACGCAGTTCACAATGGATGTCTGGAATGACAAGATATTTTATCAGGAGAAGGAGTTCCCGGCGGGATTTATGGCTGCGTCCGTTTTGAACATTCCTGAAGAAAAACTGCCGGAGCTGATACAGGCCGGCGGCGCACCAACCTTCCTGTTCCCTGTGGTGGTACAGGGCAGCGATGAGGAAGCTGCGGCGGTATTCCCGCAGCTGCGGGAACGGATATTGTATCTGACTGAACTGCTTTGGAAGTATCCGCCTTTTTGCTATAATGACTACGAGAAGGAAATGCGCCGGATCAATATCCTGTTTGACGAGAGAAACCTCCTGCAAATACGGACGCCCGATTCGGAGTTCCAGACAGAGTTCCTGAGATTCTGCATTGGGATCATACGCATCCCTATCGCTATGTACCACTTCTATGCGGCGGGGCGGTTCTTTGAACTGGACTATCTGCGCCGTCTGAAAAAGCGGAACGAAACACATTTCGCCGTGGCCGCGCATGACTGCTTCAACAGCGAGCAGTTTTGGGATGAGATGCGGAGTTTACAGAGCTTGAATATGGAGCCGTTCACGGTTTACCCGGAGCTGTCCTCCACCTATGTGTTTGCCCGCAGTCCTAAAAACGAAAAAGAAATGGTGTTTGTGGAACGGGTATCTTTCCTGCGGCTCACAGATTTTTACACCTACGACCTTTTGAACGGGTTGCACCACGGCCACGCGCCCAGCCAGTGCCAAGGCTGCGGGAAATATTTTCTGACCACCAACGGCCACATCCCAAAATACTGCGACGGCATCGCCCCGCAGGACAATCGTTATACCTGCCGGCAGTACGGTGCGATGATGCACCAGAAGGAGCAGAACAAACAGCACCCGGTCTACCGCCTGTTCAATACCCGCACTGACACCATCCGCAAGCATCACCAGAGAGGGAAGATCTCCGATGACCTGCGGCGGGAGGCACTCTATCTGGCGGGGAGCTACCGGGACAAGGCGCTGATGGACAACGACTATGCCGCTGACGGATATGCGCGGGACATGGAATTGGAACACATTTACGCGGAGGCAGAAAAGCGGCTGAAATGAGAAAGGGGGGCGTTCCTGTGACGAAAAATATGTACACCGTTGCCGGGGACGGCCCCTGCAACGAAGAGCTGGCTCTGCGGATACAAGCCGGAGACAAAAACGCCGCGGAGTTGCTTATCTCACAGAACGAAGGATACCTCACCAAGCTGGCGCAGGCGTACATACCGTGGTGTGAGCTGGAGGACTTGAAGCAGGAGGCGGCGCTGGCACTGCTGGACGCGGCGGGACGCTTTGATCCCGCCTACGGAACAAAGCTGCTGACCTATGCGACGCCCGCGATAGAAGCGGCGCTGTCCGACTATGCCGCGCGGTACGCATTTCCTCTGTCCATCCCCGCCAGCCGCGGCAGCCAACTCCGCACCGTGGCGCGCCTCTGCGCCGAGGCACAGGATGCCTCAGAGCCGGAATTGACCAAGGCGGTATGCGAAAAGCTGAGGGTATCCTCCAAGGCAGCCGAGGTGTTGTTGAAGGAATACCACGCGCTGTGCCGCGCGCGGCAGTTAGGTGACGATGTGTTCTCCGTCAGCTGCGGCGGCGATCCAGCCATAGCCTATGACCGCCTGATGCGCCGGACGCTGCTGATGCAGCGGATGGAGCAAGTGTTGACGCCCAGGGAGTTGAATCTGGTGCGAAGCTACCTTGGCATCGGTCAGCCGGACGAGGTTGGCATGACCTTTCAGGAGCTGGCGATCCGGCTCAACTACAATGGCCCCAGCGGAGCGGAGAAGGCGTACAAAGCCGCGCTGCGGAAATTGAAAAAGGACTTGTATGGCGGGGCTTACGGCCGGTGGCTCGCCGCGCAGAAGGCCATCCGCGCCGCCAAAGCGGAGGCGGAGGCAGATCTTGGACATTATACAACACCCCAGATCACATGGCTGGATGAAGAGGAGTTAGCGGAGCGGTTTTTCTGTGAGGTCGCTGCGTTGATCCGTGTTCACGAGATATTCGGTGAGACATTAGAAAATGAAGAAAATTAGCAGTACGGTACCGGGTGTCAGCCTGATACCGTACTGCTATTTGCTTATTCTGAATCTTCCTTGTTGATGACCATGGAATAGATTTTATTGCAGAAAGCAAGAGAGGATTTTTGAAGTTTCAAGTTAAAACCATTCGCAAAGGAACAGGCTATGTTTTTATGCGGGAGGAATATTTTGATATTTCAGACCAATCACTTTACTTGTTCTTGCTTTTGCTAAATGATGGCGAACACCCCATAGAATATTTAATTCCTGCGACCACATGGGATAATGACAGTAGTAATATTTTTGTTTACCATTCATACAAGGGTAAAAAGTCGAAACCAGAATATGTCCTAAATATTTCCGCCAAGAACATTCCGCAGCTCGAAAGATTTAAGTTAGAAAATATGATAACGGCAATATAATGAGGAACAAAATATGGCTTTAACCATTCAAGAGCGCCTAAAAGACCTGCGTGTAGAGCGTGGGCTGACGCTGGAACAGCTTGCGGAGCAGACCCACCTCTCCAAGTCTGCGCTGGGCAGCTATGAAGCGGAGGACTTCAAGGACATCAGCCACTATACGCTTTCCTCCGGCGAGATCCAGACGGAGAGCGCCGCCCAGACCGGCACAGTAAGTACGGGCATGGGTAATATGGGCGGCCCCGGCGGGCAGAAGCCGGACGGAGCGCTGCCCTCCGGCGGCGGCCCAAAGCCGGACGATGATACCCCACGGTCAAAGCCGACGGGCGAGATGCCGCAGAAGGATAGCGGCAACGCCAAAGCCTGAAAAAAGCCAACTGAACGCAAATCACCAAGCCGTTGTGATACAACAGCTTGGTGATTTTGCACAGTTATTGATCTGACAGCTCAAGTCTTGCGGCAGACACGGAAAAAAATCTGGACTTGTTGCAGTTCGAGTCCTATAATCAGCCTATTTTTTTGGTATGGAAGGAGCGTTTCCCCATGAACAAAGCAAATGCCCCTTTTCGCTATGACTACGTTGGCAGCTTTCTTCGCCCTGCCGGACTGAAGCAGGCGCGGGCAGACTTTCAAAACGGCAAGATCGGAGCCGATGAGCTGAAAGCAGCGGAGGATCAGGCGATCCGTGAGCTGGTTGCCAAGCAGCAGAGCGCTGGATACCACGTAATTACCGACGGCGAATTCCGCCGTGCCACCTGGCACCTCGACTTCATGTGGGGCTTTCACGGTGTGGGCCACAGCCGCACGGAGAAGGGGCTGCCGTTCCATGGAGAGAACGCAATGCTTGATGATACCTACCTCACCGGAGAGGTGGGAGTGGACAGCCATCCCTTTGTGGAGCATTTCCGGTTTGTCAAGGCGCTGGAAGACGAGAACACCGTAGCCAAGCTGACGATTCCCGCACCCGCTCAGTTTCTGGAGCAGATGGTCATGCCCTTTGCAATGGAAAATACCAGCAAATACTACCCCAACATTGAAAAGCTGGTGGAGGATCTGGCAGCGGGCTACCGCAAGGTCATTGATGACGTATATGCTGCCGGGTGCCGCAACCTGCAATTTGACGATTGCAGCTGGGGTATGCTGGTAGACCCCCGTGCCTGTCTGATCTTTGATACCGACGAGAAGGGGCTGGAGGCCATCAAGGAGCAGATGCTCGCCGCCAACAATCTGGCCATTGAAGGCAAGCCGGAGGATCTGGTCATCAACACCCATGTCTGCCGGGGCAACTTCCACTCTACCTACGCCAGCTCCGGCGCTTATGACAGCGTGGCCAAGACCCTGCTGGCCCGTGAGAACGTGACTGCCTACTATCTGGAATTTGACGATGCCCGCAGCGGCGGCTTCGAGCCTTTGGCCACTGTCAGCGGTGAGAAGAAGGTGGTGCTGGGCCTCGTCACCACCAAGCGTCCTGAGTTGGAGGATAAGGGGGTGTTCTTCGTCCGGCTCCGGTTCGGCAAATTGGATAAACTTCTCATTTGTTAGATAATCAAGGGAAATTTCCCGTTCCCATTTCTGCCGCAGCCGTATGATTTTCCCGATGGTGGTATAGCGAATGACAGCTTTACAAAAGGCGTTGTGCTTGCACCGGATATACTCTTGATAGGCGGCAATCTCGGTCATGGAAATTCCCCCTCTCTGAATAATAGTGCGGGGCGGCAGCACTCCGTGCTGTCGCCCCTTGATTGCCTATCTGCAAAGGCAGACGGGGCTGTCAACGGCGGCGCAAAGCAACGTTCATTTTACTGTTGACTGGCTCAGCTGGCTTTGTGCTATTGCCTTGTAGTAAACACAAATAGAAATGATTGCTGTAATCGCTTCCGTGATCCAAAACGCATTCCAGACGCCAACCGCTCCGAAAAACCTGCTGAGTAAAAACGCAGTTGGGATGATAACCACAACATACCGGCAAAGTGAAATCAGTAATGAAGGAGTGCCTTTTCCAAGTCCCTCCAGTGCGCCGGAAGATGTAACGGAAACCGCCGAGACGATAAAACCGGCGCCGATGATACGCAGGGCTGTTTCCCCGGTCTGGATTGTCGCTTCTGTGTGGGTAAACAGACCCATAAGCTGGCCGGGGATCAGCAGACATATCACTGTCCCAAGCACCATAATGATACCACTCATGCACAAAACGATCTTAAAGATCTGGCTGACCCGTTGGTGTTCCCCCGCGCCGTAGTTATAGCCGATCAGGGGGCGCATCCCCTGCACAATGCCATTCGCTGGAAGATAGACAAATGTCTGCAATTTGTAATAGATTCCCAAAACCAGAATATACACTTCGGAATATGCCGCCAAAATCGCATTGAGCGCCGAAATCAAAAGAGACGGAAGCGCGAGATTCAGGGTTGCGGGAATGCCGATGGAGTACAGCTTTATTACCATCTTTTTGCTGGGGAGAATGTACTGCCTGCGGATATGCACGCGAATTGGCCGCGCAAGATAGACTACAAGGTAAATCGTCAGCGTCAGAGCCTGTCCGATGCCGGTCGCCAGCGCAGCGCCTTCGATTCCCATTTCCGGGAATGGGCCATAGCCAAAAATCAGAACGGGGTCTAAGACAATGTTTGTGATGCACCCGCACATCAGGCTTATCATGGTTGTTTTCATGTTTCCTACTGCCTGGAACAATTTCTCAAACGCCATGCTGACGGTAACAATGAGTGTAAAGGCGAACGCAACGACAGAATAGCGGACGCCAAGTTCAATGACCGCTTCGAATGAAGTAAACATCCGCAGGAAAACCGGCATGATCGTAATACAGCAGACTGTCATAACAACGCCATGAATCACGGCAAGCACAAGTCCCTGCGTGGCTGCCTGATCCGCTTTTTCATGATCCCCAGCGCCCAAATGAATGGCGATTACGGCGTTGATTCCAACGCCAAATCCAATTCCAACAGCATTGATAAAATTTTGAACCGGGTAAACCAACGATAATGCCGTCATAGCCTCCTCGCTGATCTGCGCGACGAAAAAACTGTCCACAATGTTGTAGAGGGAATTGACCAGCATGGATAACACCATAGGCAGGGTCATGGATAAAATCAGCGGTAATACCGGTTTTTCTTTCATAAAAGTTTCATTCATTCGTGATTGCCTCCGGTGTTTCTTTTCTTGTCATAAAACAGATCGGATCTTTTCGGAAGCCAAAGGGTTCATAAAACTGTTCAGCCTCTTCCGTGATCAGCATTCCCAGCAGGGAACGGTATGTGTCTTCTGCCGTAATCGCCTTTAGGAGAGAGGCGCCCACACCCCTGTGCCGGAAATCTGCATCCACAACAACATCACAAATATAATACTGGGTGGCATAGTCTGTTATCACTCTTGCAAATCCGATTTGTTTTCCGTCGGCGGTATAGGCTCCATAGCAGATAGAGTGTTTCCATGACTCCATAATTGCTTCTTTCTTTCTGTTGCATGCCCATACGGTCTGTGATAGAAGGCGAAGTACGGTTTCTGTTTGCAGAGCATCCAGACCTTTTTTAATATGTATTTCCATATCGTCTCTCCTTTTCCTGTTCTTACTGTGTTTTTGTACCGCTGCAAAGCGTTTCTTTTTTTCTGCCTGCTCGGAAGATCAGAAGCGCCAGAACGAATGTTGCCGTTTCTGTGACAGGGAAGGACAGCCAGATCCCTGTAATCTTCAGGAGTTTTTCCAGACCCCACATGAATGAAATGAGCAGCAGAAACTGACGCAGTAGCTGGATCAGCATACTTGGAAAGACCTGTTCTGTTGCCTGAAGATAGGTGGAGATCATGGTAGACCATCCGCAGAACAGGTAGCTGACCGCCATAATCCGCATAGCGGATATTCCAAAGGAGCGCATGGCTTCCGACGCCGTAAATAATCCCAAAAGCTGCGCCGGAAAGAGGATGACGGTCAATGTTCCCAGTATCATCATACCGGAGACCAAAGCGGTTCCGTAGCGGAAAGCAGAGTGCAGCCTATCTCTGTTTCCCGCACCGTAGTTGAACCGCATAATAGGAAGACAGCCCTGGATCAGCCCGTTGACCGTCATGACAATCAACTGCTGCACCTTAAAATACGCACCGAAGAAAGCGATTGCCGTATCGGAATAGGCGACCAGAAAAAAGTTTACAAAAGTCACCATAAAAGAACTAAGGGCATTCATAATAAAAGACGGCAGTCCAAGGGTGAAAATACGGCCAATCAGCCACTTTTGCAAATGAAAGCCTTTGATTTTTACCTGCACTTTCTGCTTTTTGCCCAGCAGTAAAGCAAATGCCAAAATCATGGACAGCAGATAGCCTGCAACGGTAGCTACCGCAGCGCCGCGGATTCCCATAGCCGGGAAAATACCAATCCCAAAAATCAGAATGGGGTCAAACACGAAGTTGACGACCACGCCCGCGATCTGGAACCACATGGGAGCGACCATGTTCCCGGTGGCCTGTATCATCTTCTGGATGGCGATATGCACCATATTGGGAATTTGCATGAAGGAGCACACACTCATATAGGCGATGCTCAGCTGATAAA
>OJPN01000192.1_pt1 | contig 52792 bp, 64 predicted proteins | sample 1598511 | NCBI WGS metagenome assembly OJPN01 (sample SAMN03922485, study PRJEB24848) | human gut metagenome | isolation source: stool sample | host: Homo sapiens | place: Germany | collected 2011-05
AGTGTAAAGCGTGTGGGGAGTGGTTTGGGACGGCCACACCGCAAGATTTGTGTCCTACCTGTGAGAGAGCCTTAAACCGGCTGGGCGGATATGTGGCCCCGGTGCGGCATGGGAAGTGGATTGGCCTGGAGTATGAGTGCGCCTGTGTATGATTTGTGGGAGTGCTCTGAGTGCGGTGAGGAGGTGCGCGGGGACGACGTCCCCGATACGCACCCGCGGTGCCATGGCTGCGGGGCGCAAATGGACGCCGATGGATAATCTTCTGACGGACAAGGATCTGGAGACCATCGCCCGGGCCCACCGCCGCTGCGGTGAGATGGAGATTGAGCGGACGCTGGGGGCGCTGCGGGTGCGGGTGAGCACCTGCCCCGCCTCCCGGGCCTGGTCCGTGCCCTACCTGATCCGGCTGGAGCGGTGGCGGCCTGGGATGTACAGTACACAATATTTTGACAGCGCCGAGGCGCTGAGAGAGGAGTTGGAACATGGCGCGATTGACCTATCAGGACGCTGACGGCAGCTGGGGGCTGCACGGCGTGAGCTGGGACCAGCTGGCGGCCCTACTGCGGGACCTGGAGGCCCGCATAGAGACGGAGACCGGGGATGCCCCGGCAGAGATGAAGGAGGGAGGAGCGTCATCATGGCTCAAGCAGAGATTTGTCCGCGTGACCTGACGCAGCAGGTGCTGGTGATCCAGCTGCCCCGGGGAGACCGGGGGGAAGCGGATCTGACAGCATACCGGGACTATGTGGTGGAGTCGCTGGCCCAGGGGGTGCTGGTCCTGGGCTCCGGGACCATCTGGGCGGTGGAGGAGCTTCCCGGCTTGGGCGGGGTGCAGATCCAGCGGGACGCTGGCATCCTCCGGGCCCACAGCGTCCCGGGGCCCAAGCCGGAGCCTCAGCCGCCACGGCCAAACCCGTGGCGGGAAAAGAAGGAGACTCTGGAACGGCTTCAGCGGTACCGTCAGGCGGGCGGTCTGGGCTGTCTGGAGGCGGTGGCCGGCCGGTGCGGCGGAGATCTCACGGCGGACAAGCTCCGGGGCGTCCTCACCGGAGCGGAAAAACTGCCCATTGAGCAGTGGCGGCTCATCCGCCGGGCCCTGGACCAGCTGGAGGAGGGTGCGGATGAGTAAGGCAATCAAGCACATCAGGGCCGGACTGCTCCACATTGAGGTCATTGGGTCGATCCCGGACCGTCCGCCCGGCAGGCAGGGGCGGGCGGCCCGGAGTCAGGCCACCTCTCCGGCCCAGCAGTTTTACAATGACAAGTGCTCCTGGCGGGAGCTGGAGTTGGTGGTGGCGGCTAACTTCGGCCGCCGGGCTCTGGTCCTGACCCATACCTATGATGATGACCACCTCCCGGAGAGCAAAGAAGCGGCCAATCGGTACTTTGCACGGTTTATCCGCAGGTTCCGGGCGGCCCGCAAAAAACGGGGCGCGGAGCTGCAATATATCTATGTAACAGAGGGGTACCACGAAAAACGGGCCAACGACTGGCTGGTGGAGGACGGGACCCTGGAGGACCGGAGGATCCACCACCATGTGGTCATCAATGCCACGGATGTGGATGATCTGGAGGAGATCCGGAGTCTGTGGCAGGGCGGCGGGTATATTCGGGCGGAGCCGCTGGACGTCCACTATTATCGGGAGCTTGCCAAGTATATGACCAAGGAGGCCCGGGAGTTTGGCCGGCCAAAGCCCGGTGAGCGGACCTGGCGGTGCTCGCGGAATCTCCGCCGGCCGGAGATCGAGTACATTGAGATCCCAAGCGACAGCGTTACCCTGACGCCGCCATACGGAGCGGTGGACTACGAGCCCTTCTGCGAGCGCAATCCATACGGATACGGGGACTGCATCGGGGCGCGCTATCTTATGTTTCCTGTGAGGGAGCACCATCAATATACCTATACGCAGCCCAGGCAGCGGAAACGGCCGCCACCTAATAATTTTTTGCCTTGAAACCAGTCTTAATAATTCGTCCATGGTGGAGAAAGGGAGGAAAAGGCCTTGAAGTTTGGACCGAACCCTGATAGAATATTCCCAGTGAAAGGCGGATATGTGCTGTGCCCGAAGTGTCTGGAGGCTGGTCTCCGGAATAAACTCCAGGAAGCGCCGCCGGACATGAAAGCCATCCGGCTGCGGCTGTACTGCCGACAGTGCAAAAGCCGGTACATCGTGAATATCACAGAGGGCCAGTGTCGAGAGGACCAGAGCTGATGATCTACCCAGTGGGTGGGATCGTTGGCTCTGGCCTTTTTGTTTTGCCCGGAGGTGATAGCCCAGGGACAGAGACCAGACGGCCAGCGGGATGGAGGGATCAAAATGGCCTGGGATGGCTACAAGAGCAAGCGGTGGCGCCGACTGCGCCGGCGCATCCTGCGGCGGGACGGATACCGTTGCCGGGAGTGGGCCAGGTACGGCAAGGCGGTTGATGCAACGACGGTCCATCATGTGTGGCCGGCGGAAGAGTATCCTGAGTACGCATGGGCACCGTGGAACCTGGTCAGTCTGTCCGGAGACCGGCACAACGCTATGCACGACCGGCGGACCGGGCGGCTGACGGAACTGGGCGAGGCATGGCGGCGGAGGATAGCCCCCCCACCCTCGGAGCCGTACTGAGGCCGGGCCCTGGGACCGGGGGCGGAACTCTTTCCGACGGCGGGAAAAACGGCGGAGGGGGTTCAGGCGCGTAGAAATTACCACGCAGGCAGGACGCGCCCGCAAACGACGCGGCCGCGCGGAGCGGCGGCGGATCACAGCACAGGAGGAAGCTATGGGCCGAGAGGCAATAATCCGGGCGGACATGGAATCTGTCGGGACCTACAACACGATCTTTGAGCCGACTATCAAGCAGCTGGCTAAACTGGAGCGGGAACTTTCCAAGGCGGAAAAAACCTGGCGGGCTGCCGGCGGCCAGATGGTAGCAGAGCTGGTGAACAAGACCGGCGGGAAGTACACGGCCAAGGACCCCAACTACGCCGTGGTGGACCAGCTCCGTAAGGACATCCAGGCGTTACGCAACCAGCTTGGATTGACTCCTACCAGCCTGAAGCGTGCCCGTCAAAAGGCCGAGGCCATATCAAACGGACAGCAGAGCCCCCTGGAGGACCTGCTGGAGACAGCTCACGACTACGCTCTGGAGCACGCTGCTGCCTATCAGGCCGAGGTGGACGCCTATGTGGATGGTTGTCTCTCTGGTCGGCTACGGGTTTGCCCGGAGATCGTCCAGGCCTGTGAGCGTTATCGCCGAGACCTTCAGAATCCCAAGTGGGAGTTTCGCCCGGACCCGGCCAATGAGATCATCGCTATCATCGAGACCACCATCTGCCACCAGCAGGGGGAGTTCCTGGACGCTACACCTCTGCGAGGGACGCCGTTTTATCTGCTTCCATATCACAAATTTATCGTCTACAACGTGATGGGGTTTTACCTGGTGGGAACCAAGGAGAGGCGCTTTAAGGAGGCCCTGGACTTTGTTCCCCGGAAAAATATCAAGACTACCTTTGCGGCGGCCCTGGCCTGGTCCCTGGCCCTGTATGAGCGACGCTCCGGCTCCAAGGTGTACGAAGTGGGCGGGGCACTGAAGCAGGCGCTGGAGGGCTTTGATTTTTTGCGGTATAACCTGAAACGCCTCAAGGTGACGGTGGACGATGACCCGGAAAATGGACTCCGGATCATCAATAACAACATGGAGCGCTCTATAACCGGAGACGTGGGCGAGGATGGGTTTCTGTCCATCAACGCCCTGGCCTCCAGCCCTGACAAGCAGGATTCTTTCAACTGCAATATAGTCATTGCCGACGAGATGCACACCTACAAGAGCGCCAACCAGTACCAGGTCCTGAAGGATGCCACCAAGGCATACACCAACAAGCTGGTCATCGGAATCAGCTCCGGCGGCGACTTGGCTACCGGATTCTGTGCTAAGCGGGTGGAATACTGCCGGAAGATCCTAAACGGGACCAACTCCGGGCCGGAGGTCGATAGTATTTTTGTTTTCATCGCGGCGGCGCCTCGGCAGGAAAATGGGGACGTGGACTATACGAACCCGGAGGTCCTAGAATGTTGCAACCCCGGCTGGGGACGCAGTATCCGCCCTCAAGAGATGATCAATGACGCCATGCAGGCCAAAGAGGACCCGCAGATGCGACCGGAATTTTTACAGAAGTCTCTCAATGTGTTTATTGCCAGCCTGCGGGCCTGGTTCAACGTGGAAGAGTTCCGAGCCAGCGACAGCAAGTACAACTGGACCCTGGCAGAGTTGGCCAGGCTTCCAGTGAAATGGTACGGCGGCTCTGATCTTTCAAAACTCCACGACTTGACGGCGGCAGCATTGTTCGGGCACTACAATGGGGTAGATATTATCATTCCACATTGCTGGTTTCCACTGGCGGCTGCAATGGTCAAGGCCCACGAGGACAAAATCCCATTTTTTGGTTGGAAGGACGATGGCTGGCTGGATATGCCCAATGACAAAGTAACCAACCACAGCGACGTGGTCAAGTGGTACAAGGACCTGCGGGACCAGGGCTTTAAAATCCGTAGGGTAGGCCACGACCGGAAATTCTGTCGGGAATATTTTGTGGAGATGAAGCAGGCCCACTTCCGGATCAAGGATCAACCCCAGCTGTTTACTCGAAAGAGCGAGGGATTTCGGTACCTTGAGGCCAGCGCTAAGCGCGGGACTCTGTATTATCTCCACGCGGAGCCTTTCGAGTACTGTGTGCAAAATGTGCGCGGAATCGAAAAAGCGGATGACATGGTCATGTATGATAAGCTCCAGCCCAATTTGCGCATTGACATCTTCGATGCGGCAGTATTTGCCTGCTGTGCCTACTTGGAGGACCTGGAGCAGGTCCGAAAAGAAAATAACTGGTTTGGGGAGGGACCCAAGGATGAGTAAGCGAAAGAACCCGGCTCACGGAGCCCGAGACAAGCCCACCCAGCGGCGGAGCAGCGTGGGCTTTGTGATGTCCGGAGCCTGGGACAGCCTGTGCAGTGAGGGGTACACCCGGCTGTCTGAAAACCCCGAGGTGCTGATGGCGGTGAGCCGGATCGCGGATCTGATCAGCTCCATGTCTATCCGGTTGATGGCCAATACGGCCTCCGGGGATGTTCGGCTTTATAACGCCCTATCTCGAAAATTGGACATTACCCCAAACCGGTGGATGACCCGAAAGACCCTGATGGCGGCGGTCGTCCGGGTCCTCCTGCTGGAGGGCAACGGGAACGCAGTGGTCTGGCCAAGGACGGAGGGCGGAAATCTGGAGGAGTTGATTCCCATCCCGCCCAGCCGGGTGTCATTCCAGCCGGACGGCTTTGGTTATCATATCCAGTTGGGCGGCGTCCCCTATGACCCGAACAGCCTGCTCCATTTTGCCATTAACCCGTCCCCGGAATACCCCTGGATGGGAACTGGCTTTCGGGTCGCGCTGCGCTCGGTAGTTAAAAATCTCCAGCAGGCCAGCAATACCAAAAATGCATTTTTGTCCAGCGAATGGAAGCCCAGCGTCATCGTCAAAGTGGACGGTAACTCCGACGAGTTGATTACGGAAACCGGCCGAAAACGCCTGGCTGAGCAATATCTGAAGCCCTTTGCGCCTGGGGCCCCCTGGATGATTCCAGCGGAGCAGATGGATATTTTCCAGGTCAAACCTCTGTCGCTCAATGACCTGGCTATCTCCGACAGCGTCAAGATCGACAAGCAGACCGCGGCAGCCATCCTGGGCGTCCCTCCTTATGTCGTGGGCCTTGGGACCTTCAATCAGACTGAATGGAACCATTTTATTTCCACAAAAATCATGACTATCGTCCGGGTAATTGAACAGGAGATGACACGCAAGCTCCTAATCTCCCCAGACTGGTACGTCAGTATGAATCCATGGGCCCTGTATGCCTACGACCTCAAAGACCTGTCCGAAATCGGGTCCAATCTCTACATCCGGGGTATGATGACGGGAAACGAGGTCCGGGGCTGGCTGCATCTGGCACCCAAGGAGGGGCTGGATGAGCTGGTGATCCTGGAGAACTTTATCCCCCAGGGTATGATCGGAGACCAGAAAAAGCTGCTGCAAACGGGAGGTGAAAACAGTGGAACTTAATCGGCGCACCATGATTCCACTTCAGAGTGAATTTACCGCTCGGGAGGCGGAGGACGAACTTTACATCGAGGGCTATTTTTCCGTGTTTGGCTCCCCCTATCACATCATGGCCGGGGTAGACGAGCAGATCGCTCCTGGGGCCTTCACTGACACCTTGGGAGAAGACATCCGCGCCCTGACCAACCACGACACCACCCTGGTGCTGGGCCGGAACAAGGCCGGCACTCTGACTCTCCGGGAGGATTCCCACGGCCTTTGGGGCAGCATCCGCATCAACCGGGAGGACCAGGATGCCTTAAACCTGTACCGGCGGGTACAGCGGGGAGATGTGGATCAGTGCTCCTTTGGATTCTACATTCTGGATGAGGAGCGGATTGTCAATGCGGACGGCAGCGTACTGTACCTGATCAAAAAGGTCCGGTTGCTTGAGGTGTCGGTGGTCACATTCCCTGCTTATGAGGCGACCGCCGTCTCTGCCCGGGAGGCCCAAGAAGCAGATATTCGCCAGCGGATATTAGAAGAAAAACGAGAGGCCCTGCGGGCCAAGCTGAAAGGAGCATCATAAATGGCACTCAAAGCACTTTTGCTGAAACGGAAAATTGAGGAAATGAATGGCCGCATGGAAGTCCTGTCCCAGCACACAGGCGAGCTGACCCAGCGGGAGGCCGAGTTGGAGCAGGCTATGGACGAGGCCAGGACCGAGGAAGACCTGCGGAGCGTGGAGCAGTTGGTGGAGGAGTTCACCGCAGAGCAGCGGACCCATCAGGAGGCTATTACCGCCCTCCAGCGCGAGATCGACGCCGCCCAGGAGGAGCTGCGGACCCTGGAGGCCCAGCAGCCAAAGGACAATGCCTCTACGGGCACCACCCCCGCCTCCAGCGGGGAAAGAAAGGATGAGAATATGACTAACCGCCAGACCCGCGCCTTTGGCGCCATGACTATGGAGCAGCGCTCCGCCTTTATCCAGCGGGAGGAAGTTCAGGAGTTTTTGACCCGCTTCCGCGCCACCTTTGCCAACGCCCCCAAGGGCCAGCAGCGGGCCGTCACCGGCGGAGATCTGCGGATTCCCCCGGTGGTGCTGGACCTGGTCCGGCAGAATATCGAGGACTACTCCAAGCTGATCCGCCGGGTGCGCCTCATTTCTGTGACAGGGACTGCCCGTCAGCCCATCATGGGCACTATCCCTGAGGCAGTGTGGACCGAGGCCTGCGCCGCTCTCAATGAGTTGAATTTTGCCGTCAACCAGACCGAGGTGGATGGCTACAAGGTAGGCGGCTATGTGGCCATCTGCAATGCCCTCCTGGAGGACACGGACTATGCCCTGCTTAGCGAGGTCATCATCGGCGTCGGGGCTGCCATCGGCATCGCCCTGGACAAGGCCATCCTGTTCGGCACCGGCATCAAAATGCCTGTTGGGATCGCCACCCGTCTGGCCCAGGCGTCTGCTCCCAGCGACTACCCCGCAAACGCCCGCCCCTGGATCAACCTGTCCCAGTCCAACGTGATCACCATTCCCACCGGATCTGCCACCGGCCTGACCCTGTTCCAGCAGATCATCCAGGCCGCCGGCGCAGCCAAGGGCCGCTATTCCCGGGGGGCCAAGTTCTGGGCGATGAACGAGGAGACCTATACTCGCATCCAGGTGGAAGCCACCAATGTCAACGCGGCTGGGGCCATTGTTTCGGTGATGGATGGCACTATGCCGGTGGTTGGCGGCGATGTGGTTGTATTTTCCGATGACGTGATGCCGGACAATACAATCATCGGCGGCTACGGTGATCTTTATTTGCTGGCGGAGCGGGCCGGCACCTCTGTCGGGTACAGCGACATCCCCCTGTATATTCAGGATCAGACTGTGGTCAAGGGCACTGCTCGGTATGATGGTGTGCCTGTGATCGCGGAGGGCTTTGTGGCCATCGGGATCGGCAAGGCCCCTGTCACCTCGGCAAGCTTTGCTCCTGACACCGCAAACCCAGCTGTGGCCGTTCTGCGGGCGCTGGCCATCGGCGCCCTGGCCCTGACGCCCACCTTTGACCCTAACGTCACCACCTACACCGCCAAGGCTACCAACGACAGCGACGTGATCAGCGCTGTCCCCGCCACCGGGGCCCTGGTTAACGTCCGGGCCAACGGCTCCAAGATCCAGAACGGTGGGGCCATCACCTGGATGGATGGGGAGAACCCTGTGAGCGTCACCGTGACCAACGGCACCCAGACCAAGCAGTATACTGTCACTGTGACCAAGTCCTGAGAGGAGGTCGCCCGGAATGGATGATCTGATCCTGTTGGAACTGCTCAAGGCGGATCTCCAGCGGACGGGCGTGGAGCTGCCGGGAGATCGTCTGTATCTCCCGGCACTCCTGAATACGGCCCGGACCAGCCTGGCGCGTCAAGGCATCAAGCCTGATTGCTCCGCAGACTACATCCAAACGGTGGTAGGGACCGCTGCCTGGATCTACCGCAAGCGAATCCATGGAGAGGCGGAACCGGCCTATCTGCGCCGCCTGCGCCTGGATCTGCTGCTGGACCGGGGTCGGGAGGTGGGACCATGATCCTGGACTCTGGTGTGCTGTCCGTCTATCGGGTGGATTACCACGAAGGGAAGGGGCCTAAGCAGACAAAACCCACCCTGACGCTCCGGATGACTGTCCAGTACGGGGAGCGGGTTGTGGGTATCACCCGTTATTATGAGGCCGCTAAGGTTGGCCGCCAGATTGACCGGACAGTACGGATCTGGCGGCAGCATAGTATTACAATCCGGGATGTGTGCCAGCTGGATAGTCAGTGGTATCTCATCCGCAAGGTCACCCCAACCTCCGACGAGGACGGCCTGTTGGTGACTGACCTGGATCTGGAACAGTCAGATGACAATGTATGGGAGGGAGCGACCGGTGAAAATCAGAGTTGACGAGATCTCTAAAGAGATAACCGGCGCCCTGGAGGAGTACGGAGAAAAAATCGCACAGGGTGTGGAAAAGGCTGTGGACAATGCAGGAACAGAGGCTCTCAAAGTGGCCCGGGATAAGTCCCCCAAGCGCACAGGACGGTACCGTCGTGGATGGCGCAAGACTAAAAGCGGTGGCAATGTCAACCAAAATGTGCACAGTGTGCGTATTTACAACAAGACTGCGTATCAACTTACCTACCTCTTGGAGAACGGTCACCAAAAAGCTGCCGGAGGCCGCGTGGAGGGCACTCCTCACATCCGCCCGGCGGCGGAGGATGCCGAACGCCAGCTGGAGCGGGATGTAAGCGGATTGATCCAGAGCACGGGGGTATAGAATATGACCTACGATGAGCTATACCAAATCTTGGAGCCCACAGGCATCCCATTTGAGCTCCACCATTGGGAGCGGCCCCCCGCCCCGCCCTACGGAGTGTATTTTGACGACTACACGGATAATTTCGGCGCAGATGATCGGGTGTACTGCCAGATCACCCATTTCTGCGTGGAGCTCTACCAGCTCCGCCGTGACCGGGCCCTGGAGCAGAAAATAGAGGATGCCCTGGATGCCGCCGACCTCTTTTGGGACCGGGAGATCGAGTACATCGACAGCGAGCGCCTGTACCAAACCAGATATGAAATCGAGGTGTAACCAATGGCAAATAACAAAGTAAAATTCGGCCTGAAAAATGTCCACTATGCTCTGCTGACCGTGTCCGAGGACGGGGCGGTCAGCTTCAGCACTCCGGTGCCTATCCCCGGTGCGGTGAGTATGTCTCTATCCCCCCAGGGCGAGACTGAGACGTTTTATGCAGACGACATCGCCTACTATGTCTCCACGGCCAACAACGGCTATCAGGGAGATCTGGAGATCGCTCTGCTCCCTGATTCTTTCCGCACAGATGTGCTGCGAGAGGTGGAGGACGAGACCGACCACGTCCTGGTGGAGAAGTCCACTGCTGAGCCCCAGCCCTTCGCCCTGCTGTATCAGTTTACAGGGGATCAGCAGGCCAGCCTGCGGGTGCTGTATAACTGCGCCGCCGCCCGGCCCAGCGAGGCCAGCTCCACCATCAAAAATACTAAGACCCCCACCACGGATACCCTGTCCCTCACTGCCTCTCCCCTGGCCAACGGAAACATTAAGGCCAAGACCACAGCGGATACTCCGGACGAGATCAAAAAGAACTGGTTTAAGTCGGTCTGGCAGCCTGGTGCTGCCGCTGCTATGTGATCGGGGGGCATACATGGAGACCAGTATTTTGATTGACGGCAAGCCTGTCAAATTTCGGGCGTCCGCCGCTATCCCACGACTGTACCGCATCAAGTTCCGTCGGGACATCATCCAAGATATGCAGGCAGTCAAGGAGGCACTGGACGCCAAAGAGCGACAGGGAGATAACATCCCACCTCAAGCTCTCCAGCTATTTGAGGATATGGCCTATATTATGGCCAAGCATGGAGACAAGGACGCCGTTCCCGCCACCCCGGACGAGTGGTTAGAGGGCTTCGGAGCATTCTCTATTTACAAGATTTTCCCGGTTATTTGGGCTCTGTGGGAGGCCAATACGGAGGCCCTGGACATCGCTAAAAAAAAACTGGGGCAGTAGACCGGGAGATCACCACGCCGCTCCTCCTCCTCCGGGCGGTACAGCTTGGGATCTCGGTCCGTGACATGGACCTGCTGACCATCGGTATGATCAACGAGATGTACGCCGAGGCATCGAACGATACACTGGAGTACCCCACACTGGCCACCCAGGAGGACATGGACCGATTTTAGGAGGACTCTATGGCAAATAAAATCAAAGGCATCACCATTGAGATCGGCGGCGACACCACAAAGCTGGACAAAGCCCTGTCTGGGACCAACAAGCAGATCACCACTACCCAAAAAGAGTTGAAAGCGGTGGAAAAGGCGCTGAAAATGGACCCGGGTAACACCGAGCTGCTGGCCCAGAAGCAGCGCCTGCTGGCGGACGCCGCCTCCGCCACCAGCAAAAAGCTCCACACCCTCCAGGAGGCAGCCAAGAGCGCCGACAGTGCCCTGGCCCGGGGGCAGGACTACCAGGCCAAGTATGAGCCGCTGAGACAGCAGATCGATACGGTCTCGGCCTCTCTGAAAGGCCTGATGGACAACCAGCAGCAGATGGAGGCCGGGCTGGCCTCCGGGACAATCTCGGCCAAGTCCTACGAGGCTTTCCAGGTCAAAATCCAGGACACCACCCAAAAATTGGACGAGTTGAAAGCCGCCCAGCAGGCAGTGGAGCAGGAATTTTCCGGAGCCAAGCTGAATCAGAATCAGTACGACGCCCTCCAGCGGGAGCTGGTGGAGACGGAGCAAGCTGCGGAGGACGCTGAGAAAGCCCTGAAAAATTTCGACACCGCCGGGGAGAAACTGAGTGCCGGGGCCGGCAAGATTGCCGATGGGGCCTCCAAGGTCAAGAATGCCACCAGTGGGCTTTCTACGGCCGCCGGCGGCGTTTTGACTGCTGCCGTGGCCACGGTCCCGGCCACGGAGGAACTGCGCAACGCCCTGGCCACCCTAGAGACCAACGCCCAGCGGGCTGGAGTGGGCCTGGGCAGTGCTCAGACTGCTCTGCGGGACTTCACCGTAGTTTCTGATGAATTGGACAGCAGTTTGGAGGCTACATCCAATCTGCTTCAGGCCGGCTTTACGGAGAGCAATCTGCAAAAGGCTGTGGAAAACCTTTCTGGGGCCTACCTCCAATTTCCGGACACAATGAAAATCGAGAGCCTGGCTGACAGTCTGCAAGAGACCCTGGCCACCGGCAAGGCCACTGGGCAGTTCGGTGAGCTGCTGGACCGCCTGGGCATCGGCGCCGCCAACTTTTCCACCCAGTTAGGTAAGATCACTACCGAGGCCGACCGGCAGAATTTTGCGCTGGATACACTGGCACATGCCGGCCTATCAGATACTTATAATGCCTGGCTGCAAAACAACCAGGCCATTGTGGACAGCCGCCAGGCCAGCTATGACTTTCAGCAATCCATGGCGGAGCTGGCCGCCACGATTCAGCCTTTTTTGACCGAGTTTGTGGAGCTGGGAACTGGTATCCTGGACTTTTTTAATTCCCTGCCCAGCGGTGTCCAGGCTTCCATCGGCGTGATCCTGCTGCTGGTAGCCGTCATCAGCCCCCTTGCCGGACTCATTTCCGCTATCTCTACGGTGGTGGGCATGGCAGGACTCTCTATGTCATCGTGGCTGCCCATTATCTTGGCCGTGACCGCAGCGCTGATCGCGCTGGCCTCAATCATCGCCCTGGTCACAGGGCGGCAGAAGGAGCTTGATACCAGTATGGCTGGCACATCCACGGACCGGGGCGGCGGGTTCTCCCGGGCGGTGCCAACACTTGGGACAGAGGATCTCCCCCATTTGGCCTCCGGCGGTGTGGTCCGCCGGAACAGTCCCACACTGGCGGTGATTGGTGACAACCCTCAGGAGTCGGAGATCGTCGCCCCAGAGTCCACCATCAAAAATTGGACCATCGAGGGCATCCGCGAAAGCGGCCTGCTGCGCTCCGGAGGCGGGACCCAGCGCTCGGTTATGACGCTGGACGGACGGACCTTCGCCCGGCTGGAGACGCCATATATCCTGGAGGAGCTTTCCCGTCTTGGCATCAAAGTCACTCGCAACTAAGGAGGAGCAGCCGTGCCAAATTTCATGTATGTCGTTTTGGATGGAAGAGAGTACAAGGTCCGTGTTCGGGCAGATACATCATTGGTAGAGAGTTTCCATATCGATGATGGCGAAAATCAAATGATCCTGCTGGATGGCACGGAGAGCCGGGACGTGATTGGGACCTACTACGATCACACGCTGACAGTGGCGGCTGATCCAAGTGCCCCGGATGACTATGACGCCTTTTTCGAGGCCATCTCCGCCCCAGTAGACTCTCACACAATCGTCATGCCCCACGGGCAGACCGAGATTACCTACCGGGCCAAGGTCACCAGTGGCAGTCACAGCTTACGCGGAATGTTCGCCGGCCGGCGGCATTACTATGGGTTACAGGTCAATTTCCAAGCTATCGGCCCCCAGAGAGAACCAGATTGATCAATCATTAGGAGGACAGGACATGGCCAAGAACACGCTGAAATACCGGGACACGCTGTATGCAAAGCTGGGCTCGGGTAGCCTGCATCTGGCCATGTCCTTTTTGCCGGACACCCTGGAACCCAACACCCTATCTGCTGAGGTGGAGACCGAGTCCCGGGCGCTGCTCGACTTTAATCTGGATGACCCGGTTACGGTCTACCACCGGGAGGAGCAGATGGGGATTTTTTATCTTCAGAGCGTCACCCAGATCGCACCCAACAAATACGCTCTGTACGCCACCAGTGCGGTGGGCCTGCTGATCCGGCGCCGCCACCGGGGAGGGCTCTACACCGGCCAGACTGTGGCCGAGGTACTGCCGGAGATCTTTGGCCCAGTCCCATACAGCATCAAGAGCAACCTGGAGGGCATCAAGCTGTACGGCTGGCTCCCCTACGTCAAGCCGCCGGACGCCTCCGCCCGGGACAACCTGTGTAAGATCCTGTTTAATATCGGGGCCATCGTCAAGACTGACCTGGACGGTGTGATCCGCATTGAGCCCCTCTGGGATGGCATCGCCTCCAGCATCCCCAGGGGGCGGATGGGCTTGGCGGCATCGGCGGTCCGGGACGGCAAGGTGACCGCCGTATCGGTCACGGAGCACCAGTATGTGGTCGGCACGGACGAGGAGGATCTGTTTGAGGGCACCACCCAGAGCGGTGACGAGATCTCTTTTGACGCACCTATGCACTCTCTAACGGCTACTGGCTTTTCGGTTTTGGAGCATGGGGCCAACTACGCTGTCCTTTCCGCCGGATCCGGAACGCTTACCGGCAAGAGCTACGTCCATAACACCCGCGTAGTCACCAAGACGGTTAACAACTCCCAGACCGAGAACGTCCAAGACTACTCCGACCAGACTCTGGTCTCCTTGGTCAGTTCTGTTTCTGTTGCTGAGCGCTTGGCGGCCTATTACAAATGTTTTGAATCCATCGACGCTCCAGTGGTCTACCGGGGCGAGGCTCCAGGGGACCGGATACTCACCTACCATCCCTACGATATGGTCAGTGTTCCGGCCTGTCTGGAATCCGCAGACATCAATCTGTCCAATGTGCTCAAGGCAGATGAGAAACTCCTGGTTGGGTATATCCCGCCTAAGGCGGCAGCCGGTTATTACGACGCCTCCGAGGTAATCACACAGGAAGGAGACTGGACGGTCCCGGATGGAGTGACATCACTGCGGGTTGTGATTATTGGTGGTGGGCAAGGAGGCTGGTCAGGCCTGCCAGGCAGCGCCACAGAGGATGCGACTGTGGTGAACGAAACTACTGAGTTAACCAACAGCACAACGTATGTTACAGGGTATCCATCTGTGGCTGGCGGCGCTGGCGGAAGCGGTGGCGCTGGTGGAGATGGTGGACGGGTGTACATCATCTCCCTGGATGTCACGTCAGGGCAGACGTTTCATATCTCCATTGGGCAGGGCGGAAGCGGCGGCGTTGCCGGTGAGGACAGCAGCCAAGGGAGCGATGGCACGGATACTACCTTCGGGGGCTATTCTTCTGCATCCGGATCCTCTACCCCAGGAGGTTATACAGACGAGACAACTGGGACTGTGTACGGGGCTATGGGCCAATCCGGGATCTCGGGCGGCCCCGGAAGCGGACAGGTCTATACGCCGGGTGATGGGTGGGGCGACGTACAAAACGGGACGTCTGTGACATTCGGCGGGAAAACCTGGAACCCTGGTGAAAATAAGAACAAAGACGTCATTGCGGACGAGGCAGGCCGTTGGGACAGCGGAAAAGGATACTTTGAGGCTACAGCAGACGGCGGTTTTGGTGGTGGTGCGGCGGTCGGTGCAAATGGGAGTCCGGGTTATGCCGCATCTGATGGACGTGTGTATGCAAGCAGTAGTGGCGCAAGCGCAAGAGGCGCAAGAGGCGGAAAAGGTGCCGACGCATCTCCGCCACCCGCACAGACACGGATCGGACACGGCGGTCTTGGCGGAAATGGTGGCGGCGGCGCTGGCTCCGGTGGTACATCCCTCATCGAGAACCGTGTATCAACGAGCCTGTCCGGAGGAAGCATGAGCCCATCACGCCCAGATAAGGCATCCGGCGGTGCTGGCTCAGCTGGAGGAAAAGGCGGTCCTGGCGGCGTACTCCTGTTTTATGCCAAACCCAAGCCTGACACTTCCGGCCAACTCAAGGACAAAAATGGCCTATCCATTTTAGACCGCCTGGGCCGCAGGATCATTGTATAAAGGGGAGGACAACATGACACAAGAACAGCGCCTGGATGCGCTGGAGCGTCAGGTATTGACGCTGACAGAGCGGGTGTCAATGAAGGCAGCTGCGGAGGAACCCACAGAATATTACACCAGCCGTTATTCCGGCGAGGAGATTGACTCCCTGCTGGACTGGGTCAAGGCCCAGCAGGGAAAATCCACATGATTGGAGGGGCATCTATGCTGTATCTCAAAGACTGGTGGGTATGTACTCCTCCCGGGTTTTCTTTGGGCTTTGAGGGGGACAATCTGGCCGTTACCTTGGCACTGGACACAGATCTGCCGGAGGGCTGGGACTTAAAGCTGGATGTGGAAAAAGAGGGAAAGAAAAACATCATCCAGCTTGAGCGGAGCGGTCAGGTTTACTCCGTCCAGCTCACATCATCCATGCTGGCCTCCGGCGGGCTATACCTGTTGCAGGTCCGCGGGACACTGGGCGAGCAGATCCGGCACAGCAATCAGTTTTATGCTGCCGTGCATCACAGCATCAATGCGGTAGACGCTTTCCCGCCTCCCCTCCCCTCTGAATTTGAGCAAATGGAGGACCGTCTGACAGACATCAATAACCATCCCCCCAGGCCGGGTTCAAACGGATTTTGGCAGATCTACGACCCTGATACCGGTGAATATGTCCCATCCGATATCCCCTTGCCGGATGGAGGCGGCGGGACAGGATATGTTATTGGCCACGGACTAAAGATTACTGGAAGCACCACTCTGGAGGTGGATGCGGTCAACAACTTTGCTGGGGACAACACACTGCCTGCCACAGCGGCCCTCGTGCAAGAACAGGTTGGAAATATCGAGGTACTCCTCGGGACGATTTAAAGGAGGTAAGCACTATGAGTGTAGCAACGGAGATCAGCAGACTCCAGGCTGCCCGGAACAAGATCCGGGCCAAAGCGGTGGAACTCGGAATCGGGACCAGTAACGACCAACTGGATGCCCTGGCCACGGAGATCGATGCAATCGAAAACCGGGGCGCAGTGTCCGCTCAGGTACAGGAGGGCGATACTTATACCATCCCAAAGGGATACCACAACGGGTCCGGGACTGTCTCTGGCGTCGCTGGTGGCGGCAACTACAATCTCCAGAGCAAGACCGTGACTCCCACCAAGGCGCAGCAGAATGTGACGCCGGACCCCGGCTATTATGGCCTGTCCGATGTAACTGTGGGCGCCATCCCGGACAGCTATCAGGATGTGTCTGCCGTAACAGCAGCTGGGGCAGATGTCCTCACAGGCAAAATTTTTGTGGACAAGGCAGGCAAGACCACCACGGGAACGATGCCCAACAATGGGGCGGTAGCCAAGACGTTGACCCTGGAAGAACCGTCTTACAGTGTCCCAAATGGGTATCACAGCGGCACCGGGACAGTGAAGATCGTCCCCGAAGCGAAAAACGTAACACCCACAAAGAGCGCGCAGACCATTGAACCGGCTGAAGGAAAAGTCCTCTCCTCTGTCGAGGTTGCGGCGATCCCTGCGGCCTATCAGGATGTTACTGGCGTCACGGCTGCTGCTGGTGATGTGCTGGCCGGGAAAAAGTTTGTGGATGCGAAAGGCGCTCTGGTGACCGGCTCCATGGTGAACAACGGTGCTATCGCTGGGAGCATTGACGGCCTGACCCAGACAAGCTACGCCGTTCCGGCAGGCTATACAAGCGGCGGAACGGTCAGCCTTACAAACGACATCGAAGAAGCCCTTGCAGCCATCTGAGGAGGTGCGGCGTGAGCGTACAAGGCGAGATCGACCGCATCAAAAAGAATGTGAATGACACGCTGAAAGCGATTGGAGACACCGGCGTAACGGTGGGGGCGGGCAGTGATGCCCTCCCTGCCGCCGCCCGAGCGCTGGCGAATGAGAAGCAGAATAAGCTAACCGGAATGGCTGGGCAGTTTGTAGGGTTTGACAAAAATGGCAACGCCATCCCTCAGAATGCACCACAATCTGGAATGACCCAGACTCAGGCCGACGAGAGGTATTTACAGTTGTCTGGCGGGACAGTGACGGGGGATTTCACTATCATGGGGCCTTTTACGGCTCACTCGGATGCACAGTTTAATTCCCCTGCAATATTCAACGCAGGGGTTACACTTAATGTCTATCCAGAACACCCTGAATCCGTTGTCAATAAAGAATATGTTGATAGTCAAAAACCAAAAGCCCACAAAGTTACCCTGACTGCTTCTGGTTGGAATTCTTCCGCCAAGACACAGACAGTCACCGTAACTGGGGTATTGGCTGATGAAACCAAGCAACTCATCATGCCGATGCCTGCAATGGCCTCCCAAGCCAACTATGCCACCGCCGGGATCGCCTGCACCAAGCAGGGGGCAAACTCCCTGACTTTTAAATGTCAAACGGTTCCGACAGCAGACATCATAGTCTATGTGGCGGTGCAGGAGGTGTCGCAGGCATGATTTTTAGCTGTCCTGCGGAGACGTTTCCGCTTCCTGTTGGCTATTGGCCTGTTTTGGGATTTGCATACTCTCGCAGTGTCTATCCAGAATTCCCCACTAATCTTGACTGGTATGTTCAGACGGAGTCACTGGATGGGGTTGAAATGCTCAACCCGACCGTCGCGGACTATGAGAATTGGCAAAACCAACAGGGATACACCATGGCAAATTTAGGTCCCGATGATTGGCCCGAGTCGAGTTTTTCTCCATACAAGGGGGAAAATAAAATCTTGTGGAACCTCACCTTTGATTTTGACAAATTAGGGGCTTACATCGAGCCAGATGAAGACGGACTATATGTTTTTACTCTTGAGTATAGGCAGACCATACTTAATATTGCCGAGTTATTTACGAATGTCCAAATTGTTGTCGCAGGGGCGGATCCAAATCAAGTATGGCTTTCTGGGGAGATCTATTCGATAGAGGAGTCCTCAAAAACAATAAGCATTAGAGTCCCAAAACCTTTATCCCCTTAAAGGAGGTGAGTTTATGATTGCAAATCCGACGATTCAAGGTGGGGGAGCAGGAAAGTTAGACTGGAAAACAGGAACTTTTTCTTTGGTCAGATCTGAAAAAATGTCGTATGGGTCCATCACCATTGACCGTGAAAAAGGGCAATCGATAGTTGTGACCTCACAAAACGAACGCGTACTTGGTTCATATGTAATCAAAGAATCGATGATTGTCGGTGGCTGTCACAACTCCGATTGGTATGTAAGTATTGGGCTGGTTACAGACACATCTGTAAGAATTGATGTAGCACTATCAGGTGGTACCGAAGGAGAATTTGAATATTGCTTTGTCGTGTTCTAAGGAGGGTTTATGCACTATGTATAACTTTATTGCGTTAAAGTGGGGGGGGCAACCTAACCCTCGATCCGTCAATCTGCCGAAAGGCGGTGCGGCATGATACTGAATCCGGTGATACAGGGCGGCGGGGCCGAGAAGGAGTACAAGATCACGAACACTTCTCAGATTGGATTTCCAACGAGTGCAAAGGCCAGCACCTTTGTATTTGGCCTAGGAAACCCATCGCAAAAATTTGCCATCCATGCCGACAACTATTCCTTAGAATTCCCCGATGTACCGCATGGCGAAGGCGATTTTCCAATCCCATCAGGCGTATCTTCCAGGATTCCACAGGCGACTTATTATTTCATTATGCCTGCATCAGATGTTACCATCAAGTGACTTTCAGAAATGAGGTGGTCGCATGATCCTCAATCCGGTCGTCGTGGGTGGCAGCAGTGCGGAGCCGGAGGAGACGCCGGATCTGTACATTGAGTTGTCCGCCCGTATTATGGCAGCGACAAATTACATCGAAATGAGGAAGCCGGATGGGAAGGCCCAGCGCCTGCGTTTGGGAAGCGAAATCGATACACGAGTCACATATCACCTGTTTGTGTATCAATATGGGACCTATACATTTGAGAAAGACGATGGCAAAGAGGGTGGGGTCACCACTAAGACGGTCACGTTTGAAAAGGGTGGCCCGACCACGCAATCTGTAAGACTGTAAAAGCCGCCCAGAAGGGCGGCGGAAAGGAGTGAAATGGAGGAGTTGACGAGGATTCTGGCGGCGTGCTCGCCGGTGCTGGCCCTGGTGGCCGGTTGGGCAGCTGGACAGCTGCGGTCTGTCCACAAAAAGGACCGGGCTATGGAAAACGGGGTGAAGATGCTGCTGCGGGCCAAGCTGATCGACAAGTGCCTGCACTACATCGAGAAGGGCAGCGTGCCGCCGTTTGCCCTGGAGACCATCAAGGGGTTGTATCAGTCCTACCTGGAGCTCGGAGACGGAGATCCGTCGGTCGGGGATCTGGTGGGTCGGGTGGAGCAGTTAGAAATTAGAGGGGGGTGAGAATATGGACTTTGGAATTGCGAGCGTGGCGGCCATCACGGTGATCTGCTATCTGATCGGCCAGGTGGTTAAGGCGTCCGGGGTGGACAACAAGTGGATCCCCATCGCCTGCGGCGTGTCCGGCGGACTGCTGGGCATCGCCTGCATGGCCCTGGCAGTGCCGGATTTCCCGGCTACCGACCCTGTAACGGCTCTGGCCGTGGGTATTGTGAGTGGCCTTGCTGCTACCGGTGTCAACCAGGCGACCAAGCAGCTGAGCAAGTGAACCTGATAACATGAGAGGAGGAACGCAAATGAACGCCAATTACATCTATGATATTTTTGAGACTCGTGAGAAGCTGGACCTTCCCGGCCTGACGCTTGCCCTGGCCCATCACCAGAATGACAATCCCATTCCCGAGGGTATGACTGATAGTGGCATTCGAAAGTTCATTGGCGGCCACTACGAGGCTCTGATGGACGCCTTCGCGGGCCACGACCGTGAGGCCTTTGCGGCCGCCGTGGATGCGGGCGTCAAGGAGGACGAGGAGCGCAAGGCCGCCTTGGAGGCCGGTCAGGAGGTGTGACCCCATGCTGATCTGCATCGATGCGGGTCACTACATCGGGACCCCGGGGAAGCGGTGTCTGAAGGACATCGATCCCGGGGAGACCCGGGAGTGGACCCTGAACAGCCGGGTGGCGGACAAGCTGGAGGCCATCCTGGCGGGGTATGACTGCCGGACGATGCGGGTGGACGATGTGACCGGGCAGAGGGACGTGACCCTGTCCCAGCGGGTGGCGGCGGCCAACCGGGCCAAGGCGGACGTCTATCTGTCCATCCACCACAACGCCGGGATCAACGGCGGCTCCGGCGGCGGCATCGTGGCCTATGTGGCCCCAAGCCACCAGCGGAAGAGCGAGGTGGTGCGGGATGCGGCGTACCGCTATACCGTGGCGGCTACCGGCCTGCGGGGCAACCGAGCACAGCCTCTGGCGGAGCAGAGCCTGTATGTGCTCAATTACACCACCATGCCGGCCACGCTGATCGAGCTGGGGTTTATGGACTCCACCACGGACACGCCTATCATCCTGACGGAGCAGTTTGCCGACCAAGCGGCGGCAGGGCTGGCGGCGGCGCTGGTGGAGGTGTATGACCTCCAGCCCAATGGCAGCGGGCAGGTCCTGATGACCGCGGTGCCGGCGGAGGATCTGACGGTGGAGCTGGTGGACCGGCCCAAATCCGAGTGCGGCGACAACTGCGCCAATGCTGGGTATTTCGCCAACTATTCCGAGGCGGGGGAGCCCTTCACCCTGCCTGCGGGCCATCTGGTGGCGGACTACAAGGCCGCGGGCAAGTGGACGCGGCACTACTGCCAGGAGCGCGGGCGGTTCCAGGGGGACAAGTTTACCTTTGACTCCGGCGGGTGGTCCTACGCCAACCCCCTGCACGGCAAGGCAGTCTCCACCCTGCTGATCTCCGGCGGCAAGGCCCGGGTGGAGGAGATCCGGGCGGTGCCGGAGGGGACGGACTACGCCGTGTCCGGCATCCCTGTGCTGCGGGTCGGGAAGGCCTGCACCACCGCCCAAGCCAAGGCCCAGGGCTGGGACACCTCCCCGCTGCGGGCCACCTGGCACACGCTGGTGGGCCTCAAGGGGGACGGCATGGTGGTGTACGTCATGGGGTGGCAGTCCAGGACAACAAATCTGCTGGACAGCGGCGAGGCCGCCCGGGTGTTCCGGGGGCTGGGCTTTACCGACGTGCTCAAGCTGGACGGCGGCGGGAGCTACTACCAGAGCCGGGACGGGGCGGTCTCCAAGACCGCGGAAAACCGGCGGATCAACAGCGTGCTGCGCTGGAAGGCGAGAGAGGAGGAGCCGGAGTTGACGGAGGACAGAGTGCGGCAGATCGTCCGGGAGGAACTGGCGGTCCAGGAGTCCAGGCTGGCCAACGCGCCGGCGGACAGCTGGGCGCTGCCTTACATCCGGCAGGCCGTGGAGGAGGGCATCCTGACTGGCGTGGATGACGGCCAGGGCGGCGTGACCATCGCCAGGCCCAGGGCCCACACCACCAGGCAGGAGCTGGCCACCATGGGCGTGGCCATCCTCAAGGCGGCGAGAGGATGAGATAGAGGGAGCAGCTGGTGAGCTGCTCCCTCTATCTTGTGTCACATTGACCAATGTTTTGGCATTAGAGACGGGTTCCTCACTTGTGTGTGACATGAAATGGCGGGAGCCATTGGGGCGCAAGGAGGAAGAGGTCGGCATGAGATACATTTTCATTAAATTTTGCCCGGCGGCTTTACGGTACACCTTCCACCTGGGGGAAGGTCAAGGGGAAAATGGCGGAGCGGGTCGTTTCTGCGGGCAAAAAAGCCCCGAGGCATCCGGATGGACGTCCCGGGGCTTTGAGAGGCTTACTCCAGGCAGGAGAGAATGGCCTGGGCCGCGCCGTCATGGCTGTTGTCCGCCACAGTGCGGGCGGCGGCCGCCTGCACCTGGGGGGCGGTGTTCCCCATAGCGATGGGACAGCCCACCGCCCGGAGCATCGCCAGGTCGTTGGCGCTGTCCCCCACGGCGGCGCAGCGCTCCAGGGGGATGCCCCACATCAGGGCGAGGAGGGCCAGGGTACGGCCCTTGTTCACCCCGGCAGGGACCAGCTCGAAGTCGTGGTCGTTGGAGGCGGTGAGCTCTACTCCAGGCAGGGCGGCCAGTTCCTCCAGGGGGTAGCCCCCCGGCTTCTGATCCCCGTGGAGCTTGGTAAGGGGCAGGCCGCACTCCGCCAGATGGGCCAGGGGATCCGGAACGTCAACGGCGCGGCGGTGAAAGACGGAGAAGGGGTAGGTGCGCTGGAGGGAGCGGCGGGAGAAGGGATCCAACAGGATCTCTTCCCCGGCGAAGATCATCAGCTCGATGTCCCGGCCCAGGCACAGCTCCAGGGCGCGCCGCCCGGTCTCCTCCGGCAGGTCCCACCGCCGCAGGTGGCTGCCGGTGCGGGCGTCGCACAGGGCGGCGCCCCCCAGGCAGACGGCCAGATTGTCGCACCCCGCCAGCTTGGAGAAGTGTGCCGCCTCCGCACCAGAGCGGCCGGTGGACAGCACGACCTTGACTCCGGCGGCCCGGGCCGTCCGCACGGCCTCCAGAGAGGCAGGGGAGATCTCCCCCGCCGGGTCAAGAAAGGTGCCGTCCAGGTCCAGGGCGATCAGATCGATTTTCCGCATGAAACACCATACCTTTCAGCCCGCCGGAGCAGGCAGGAACGGCTCCGGCGGGCTATGTCAGAAATTGCGGGAGAGTTTGCAGAACTCCAGATCACACAAAGCCCAACAGCAGGCCGACCGTGTGGACCAGGAACGCGGCGATGTACGCCATACCGAGCTGCCAGGCAATGGAGAACAGGGTCCATTTGACGCTGTTCATCTCCCGGGCCAGGGTGGACACCGCCGCCACGCAGGGGACATACAGCAGGATGAACACCAGCATGGAGAGGGCGGACAGGGGGGTGAAGCCGGTCATGGCGGCGGCCACCTGGGCGCTGGTGGCGGTGAGGGCGAAGCCGTAGAACATGGACAGGGAGGAGACCACCATCTCCTTGGCGATGAGCCCGGTAAGCAGGGCCACCGCCGCCTGCCAGAAGCCAAAGCCCAGGGGGGCGAAGATGGGGGCGATCCAGCTGCCCAGGGTGCCCAGCATGGACTGGGCCGCGTCGTCCACCATGCGCAGGGAGAAGTCAAAGGACTGGAGCAGCCACAGGACCATGGACATCAGCAGGATCAGGGTGCCCGCCTTGACCAGGAAGCCCTTCACCTTCTGCCAGACGTGGGTGGCGATGTTATCAAAGGATGGCAGGCGGTAGGGAGGCAGTTCCAGCACGAAGGGGGCGGGCTCTCCAGCGAAGAGGGTGCGCTTGAAGAGGATCCCGGACAGGATGCCCACCAGCATCCCGAGCACATAAAGCCCAAAAATCACCAGTCCGGCCCAAGGGCCGAAGAAGGCCCCGGCGATCATGCCGTAGACGGGCAGCTTGGCCGAGCAGGACATGAAGGGGACCAGGAGAATGGTCATCCGCCGGTCCTTCTCGTTCTCCATGGTGCGGGCCCCCATGATGGCGGGGACAGAACAGCCGAAGCCCATGAGCATGGGGATGAAGGCCTTTCCGCTCAGACCGAAGCGGCGCAGCAGCCGGTCCATGATGAAGGCGGCCCGGGACATATAGCCTGAATCCTCCAGAAAGGACAGGAAGAAGAACAACAGGGCGATCTGGGGCAGGAAGGAGAGCACGCCGCCCACGCCGGCGATGATGCCATCACACACCAGGCTGATGAGCACGGGGGAGACGCCGGCGGCGGTCAGGGTCCCGCCCAGCCAGTTGGAAAACAGGTCGATCAGGGCGCTGACGCCGTTTTGCAGCCAGGAGCCGAAGGGGCCGAAGGTGATGACGAACATGGCCAGCATGGCGCACAGGAACAGGGGCAGGGCGGTGTACTTGCCGGTGACCACCCGGTCGATCCGCTCGCTGAGGGTGGGGCCGGAGTCGGCGTGTCCTTTGACCACCGAGGCCTCGACCACCCGCTCGATGTACTGATAGCGGCTGTCGGCGATCAGGGTCTCCCGGTCGCCCAGGTCGCTGGAGCCCTCATACTCGGCGATGATGCCTTGCAGCTCCTCCTGCACCTCCCGGGGCAGGCGCAGGGCCTCCTCCACCAGCTTGTCCCCCTCCAGCAGCTTGATGGCCGCCCAGTGGGCGGGGAGGTGGGCGGCATAGGCGTAGTCGTGGAGCAGCTCGCCCATGCGGTGGTGGATGTCGTGGGTGAAGCTGTCATAAAGGTCGTCAGGCTCAAAGGTATAGCCCAGGTGCATCTGCCGGTGGGCCACCTGGAGCAGCTCATCCAGCCCCTGGCCGGTCTTGGCGGTGATGGGGACCACGGGGACGCCCAGCTGCCGGGAGAGGCGCTCCACATCGATGGAGTCCCCCCGGGCCTCAACCTCGTCCATAAAGTTCAGGGCCAGCACCAGGGGACGTTCCAGCTCCAGCAGCTGGACGGTGAGGTAGAGGTTGCGCTCCAGATTGGTGGCGTCCACGATGTTCAAAATGGCGTCCGGCCCTTCGCCGATGATGAAGTCCCGGGCCACGATCTCCTCCATGGAGTAGGGGGACAGGGAGTAGATCCCAGGCAGGTCCACTACCGTCAGCTCCCGGTCACCCAGGCGGGCGGTGCCCTCCTTTTTCTCCACGGTCACCCCGGGCCAGTTGCCCACATATTGATTGGATCCCGTGAGGGCGTTGAACAGGGTGGTCTTGCCGCAGTTGGGGTTGCCCGCCAGGGCGATGCGCATGGGGCGGCTGTCGTGGGCGCTGTGGTCATAGGGGCGCTCGTGCTGCTCCAGTTCGTGGACATGGTCCTGGAGCTGCTTGCGGGCGCGCTCCGGGTCGGTGCGGCGGGCGGCGGCCTCCCGGGCGGCGGGGCGGCGGGGCGCGCCGATGCGGATCTGAGCGGCGTCATCCTTCCGCAGGGACAGCTCATAGCCACGGAGAGAGACCTCCAGCGGGTCGCCCAGGGGAGCTACCTTGGTCACCTTTACTGTGGTCCCCGGAGTGAGACCCATATCCACCAGCCGGCGCTTGACCGCCCCCGACTGGTTGCCCACAGACAGGATCATGCCGCTCTGTCCGGGGGCGAGCTCCTGGAGGGTGCGGAGGGAATTGGACTGTTGTTGTTCCATGATGCTCCTTCTTTCCGGTCCCGAGGTTGGTCCTGGGATCGATTCGGCTTTATTGTAACGAAAAGGGCGGGAATTTTCAAGACAGCGGAAAAACTTTGGCGGAGGTGGAAAAAAGACAGGGCCGGACTGGCGCGCCAGGAGCAAATATGGTACAATAACGGGTAAACTTTTCTACCTGGATCACAATGCGAAAGGAAGATCGACGATGCGACGACTGTTTACGGTCCTGGCGGCGGCCGTGCTGCTGCTGACCGCCTGCGCCCCCGGAGAGGGAGACGCCTCCGCCTCTGCCCCCACATCCTCTGCCGGTGTGGAGCAGAGCGCCCAGGGGACCTGTACCTTTACCGACAGCCTGGGGAATACCGTGGAGCTGGAGCAGCCCCCCAAGCGGGTAGCCGCCCTGCTGGGCAGCTATGCCGAGACCTGGCTGCTGGCCGGAGGAGAGGTGGTGGCAGTCACGCAGGACGCCTATGACGAGCGGGGGCTGGAGCTCCCGGAGGACACCGTGAACCTGGGCGCCAACCAGCAGCCTGACCTGGAGGCCCTGTTTGCCGCCGAGCCGGACCTGGTGCTGCTTACCCCGGACCTGGACGGACAGATGGGGCTGAAGGACAGCCTGGCGGCCGCCGGGATCCCCGCCGCCTGGTTCAAGGTGGAGACCTTTGACGATTATTTGAATATGTTGAAGATCTGCACCGATTTGACAGGCCGGTCCGATCTGTACCAGAAAAACGGGTTGGACATCCAGAGCGGCATTGACGCGGCCATCGCCTCCGTGCCGGAGGGGGAGGGCCCCACTGTGCTGCTGCTGCGGGCCTATTCCAGCGGGGTGCGGGCCAAAAACAGCGACAACATTGCCGGGGCCATGCTGAAGGACCTGGGGGCGGTGAACATCGCCGACAGCAACAGCGGCCTGCTGGAGGACCTCCAGATGGAATCCATCCTGGCCGCCGACCCAGAGTTCATCTTTGTCACCACCATGGGGGCCAGTCAGGAGGCCGCCCTCAAGAGCCTGGACGAGCTGCTCCACAGCGACCCGGCCTGGCAGACCCTCACCGCGGTGAAGGAGGGCCGGGTGGAGGTGCTGCCCAAGGACCTGTTCCACTATAAGCCCAACGCCCGCTGGGGCGAGAGCTATCAGATGCTGGTGGAGCTGATGTATGGAAGCGGCGAGACGGCATAAGGGCCTTCTGATGCTGGCGCTGCTGGCTGGGACGGCTGCCGCCGCCCTGCTGAGCCTGTGCGTGGGCTCGGTCAGCCTCTCGCTGGGAGAGGTAGCCGCCGCCCTGCTGGGCCGGGGCCAGGGAGTGAGCGGCTCCATCGTACTGTATGCCCGCCTGCCCCGGATGCTGGCCGCCCTGGTGTGCGGCTGTGCCCTGGCGGTGGGGGGCGTCATCATCCAGGGGGTGCTGGGCAATCCTCTGGCAGGGCCAAACATCATCGGGGTCAACGCCGGGGCGGGGCTGGGAGCCATTTTGTGCTCCGCCCTGCTGCCCGCCTCCATGACGGCGGTGCCGGCGGCGGCCTTCGCGGGGGCGCTGTGCGCCTGTGTGCTGGTGTACACCCTGGCCCGCCGGACGGGGGCCAGCCGGATCACCCTGGTGCTGGCCGGTGTGGCCATCAGCAGCATCCTGTCCGCCGCCATCGACGCGGTCTCCATCCTCTTTCCGGAGGCTGCCCTGGGGGCCAACGCCTTTATGGTGGGGCGGCTGGCCGGAGTGACACTGGAGATGCTGAGGCTGCCCGCCCTGCTCACCGTTCTGGCGTCCGGCGCGGCCCTGGCCCTGAGCTATGAGCTGGACCTGCTCTCCCTGGGGGACGAGGTGGCCCAGTCGGTGGGCCTGTCCACCCGCCTGGCCCGGAGCGCCCTGCTCACCCTGGCGGCGGTGCTGTGCGGCGCGGCGGTGAGCTTTGCCGGGCTGGTTGGCTTTGTGGGCATGCTGGTCCCCCACGCCGCCCGGTTCCTGGTGGGGACCCGGCACCGGGATCTGCTTTTGGCATCCATGCTGCTGGGGGCGCTGCTGGTGACCGTGTGCGACCTGCTGGGCCGGGTGCTCTTTGCCCCCTTTGAGCTCCCGGTGGGCATCCTGCTGTCCCTGCTGGGCGGGCCCTTCTTCCTGTGGCTCCTGTTTCGCCAGAGAGGGGGGCGGCGGCTGTGATGGAATTGAGAGAGGTGACCGCGGGCTACGGCGGCACCGATGTGGTAAAGGGGATCTCCCTGCGCTTTCAGCCCGGGGAGGTCACCGTGCTGGCGGGGCCCAACGGCTGCGGCAAGTCCACCCTGCTCCGGGCGGCTGCCCGGCTGCTCCCCCTGCGCGGGGGACAGGTCCTGGTGGACGGGGCGGACACCGCCGGCTGGAGCAGCCGGGCATTTGCCCGGCAGACGGCCCTGCTGCCCCAGTCCCGGCCTGTGCCGGAGATCACCGTGGAGGCCCTGGTGCTCCACGGGCGGTTCCCATACCTGGGCTATCCCCGGCGCTATGGCCCGGCGGACCGGGCGGCGGCCCGCTCGGCCATGGAGCGGGCGGGGGTGCTGGAGCTGGCGGAGCGGAATGTGGCCCGCCTGTCCGGCGGCCAGCGGCAGAAGGTCTATCTGGCCATGGCCCTGGCCCAGGACACCCCGGTGCTCCTGCTGGACGAGCCAACCACCTTCCTGGACATCGGCTGCCAGCTGGAGCTGGCCCAGCTGATGCGGGAGACGGCGGCGGAGGGCAAGGCGGTGGTCATGGTGCTCCATGACCTGAACCTGGCGCTGGGCTGTGCCCACCGGGTGGCGGTGATGGAGGAGGGGCGGCTCCGGGCCTGGGGGACCCCGGCGGAGATCTATGCCGGCGGCGCGCTGGAGGAGGTCTTTGGCGTGAAGGTCCACCGCACAGAGTTGGAGGACGGGACGGAGCAGTATCTGTTCACCCGCAGAGGGCCCTGAGCCCGGAGGAGTGCCGCACCCGGCGGCAGGAGGATGAGAGATGAAACAAGCGCTGCTGGCAGTCAGCTTTGGGACCACTGTGGAGGAAGCCCGGGCCCTGTATCAGGCGGGGCTGGAGCGGCTGCGGGAGGGGGCGGCGGACCGTGCCCTTTGAGCATTATGTGACCGCCGGGGGAAAGCGGCTGCGGTGCGGCTATACCACCGGCACCTGCGCCGCCCTGGCAGCTGCTGCGGCAGCCCGGCTGCTGCTCACCGGCCGCGCCCCGGAGGCGGTGTCCCTGCGCACCCCCAAGGGATGGGTCGTGGAGGTCCCGGTGGAGGACCCCCATCTGGAGGAGGGGGCGGCCTGCTGCCGTGTGGTCAAAGACGGCGGCGACGATGTGGACGCCACCCATGGGCTGCCCATCTGCGCCCGGGTGGAGTCGGCGGCGGGGGAGGCGCTCCTTCTCCGGGGCGGCCCCGGGGTGGGCCGGGTCACCCGCCCCGGCCTGGACCAGCCAGTGGGGGAGTGGGCCATCAACCGCGTCCCCCGGCAGATGATCCGGGAGGCGGTGGACGCCGTCCGGCGGGAGCTGGACGAGCCCGGCGGGCTGCGGATTACCATCTCCGTCCCGGGGGGTGAGGAGGCCGCCCGCAGGACCTTCAACCCCCACCTGGGGGTGGAGGGCGGGATCTCAATTCTGGGCACCTCCGGCATTGTGGAACCCATGAGCGTCCAGGCCATCGTGGAGACCACGGCCCTGGAGCTGCGGCAGGCCGCCGCCGGCGGGGCCAGACAGCTGGTGCTCACCCCCGGGAACTACGGCATGGAGTTCCTGGCCCGGGGCGGTGTGGCCCTGCCCCCGCAGGTCCCGGTGGTCCGCTGCTCCAACTTCATCGGGGAGGCCCTGGACGGAGCCGGAGCGGAGGGGTTCTCCACCGTCCTGCTGGTGGGCCACGTCGGCAAGCTGGTGAAGCTGGCCGGGGGCATTATGAACACCCACTCCCGATGGGCGGACGGCCGGGCGGAGCTGTTCTGCGCCCACGCCGCCCTGTGCGGGGCGGACCGGGACACCGCCCGGGCGCTGATGGACAGCGCCACCGCCGACCAGTGCCTTTTGGTGCTGGACCGGGCGGAGCTGCGGGCGCCGGTGCTGGATTCCCTGCTGGAGGCGGTCCAGCGCCATTTGGACCGGCGGGCGGCGGGGCAGTTCTCTGTGGGCGCGGTGCTGTTCAGCAATCAATACGGCCTTTTGGGGATGACCCGGGGCGCAAAGGAGATCTTGGAAACATGGCAGACAAGTTAGGAACCTTTTACGGCGTGGGCGTGGGCCCCGGAGATCCGGAGCTGCTGACCCTGAAGGCGGTGCGGGTGCTGGAGGACTGTCCGGTGCTGGCCGCGCCCCAGATGGCCTCCGGGGAGATGACTGCCCTGAACATCGCCCGGCAGGCGGCCCGGCTGGAGGGTAAGACCTTGCTGCCCCTGCGCTTCACCATGTCCAGGGACCGGGGGGAGAAGGCGGCGGGACACCAGCGGGCGGCGGACACGGTGCGCCCCTATCTGGAGGCCGGCCAGGATGTGGCCATGGCCATTCTGGGGGACGTGTCCATCTACTCCACCTACTGCCATGTGATGGAGCTGTTGAAGGCGGAGGGCTTCCCTTGTGTGATGGTGCCCGGCGTGCCCAGCTTCTGCGCGGTGGCCGCCCGGCTGAGCCGGAGCCTGACAGAGCCGGACCAGCCTCTCCACATCATCCCCGGCGGCGGCCCGGGGCTGGGCGAGGCGCTGGACCTGCCGGGGAGCAAGGTGCTGATGAAGGCGGGCAGGAACCACCAGAAGCTGCTGGAGGAGCTGGAGGCCCGGAAGATGCTGGACCGGGCGGCTATGGTGGAGAACTGCGGCCTGCCGGAGGAGCGGCCTTTTGCGGATCTTATGGGGAAACCTGATTCCAATGGGTACTTTACTACGGTCATAATACCATAAGATATGAAATCTGGTGGTGCTTCGCCGGGACTTCCCCATTGGGCGGGCGTACCGGAGCGCCCCGGACTGAGGAGATAAGGAGAACGGATATGGTGCATTTTGTGGGGGCAGGGCCTGGAGGGCCCGATCTGATCACCCTTCGGGGGGCGGAGCTGCTGGGCCGGGCAGACTGTGTGGTGTATGCCGGGAGCCTGGTGAATCCGGCCCTGCTGGGTCTGGTCCGGGAGGGCGTCCCGGTGTACAACAGCGCCCAGATGACCCTGGAGCAGGTGCTGGAGGTGCTGGAGGAGACCCACCGCCGGGGGGGAGATACCGTCCGCCTCCACACCGGGGATCCCTGCCTCTATGGGGCCATCCGGGAGCAGATGGACGCCCTGGACGCCCGGGACATTCCCTGGGATGTGACGCCGGGGGTGTCCTCCTTCTGTGGGGCGGCCGCCGCGGCGGGGGAGGAGTACACCCTGCCGGGGGTGAGCCAGTCGGTCATCATTACCCGGATGGCGGGGCGCACCCCGGTGCCTGAGGGAGAGGACATCGCCTCCTTGGCCGCCCATGGGGCCACTATGGTGATCTTCCTGTCCGCCGGGATGCTGGAGGCATTGTCGGAGGAGCTGCAAAAGGGGGCCTATACGGCGGATACCCCCGCGGCGCTGGTGTATAAGGCCACCTGGCCGGAGGAGAAGGTGGTCCGCTGTACCGTGGGCGCCCTGGCTCAGGCGGGCCGGGAGCACCGGATCTCCAAGACCGCCCTGGTGCTGGTGGGGGACTTCCTGGCCCACAGCTACCGGCGCAGCCTGCTGTATCACCCGGGTTTCTCCACAGAGTACCGCCAGGGGGACGGCTCAGCAGAGGCGGACCGGCCATGAGGGTAGAGCTCATCGCCTTCACTGCCCGGGGGAACGCCCTGGCGGAGCGGCTGGCGGCGGAGCTGACCGGCGCGGGCTGTCCGGCCGCCTGCACCCGGGAGGGCCTCCGGGTGGAGGAGTGGGCGGCCCGGGCCTTCGGGCGGTCGGAGGCCCTGGTCTTTGTGGGGGCGGCGGGCATCGCCGTCCGGGCCATAGCCCCCTGCCTGCGCCATAAGAGCACCGACCCGGCGGTGGTGGTGGTGGACGAGGCCGGGCGGTATGCGGTGCCCATTCTGTCCGGCCACCTGGGAGGGGCCAACGACCTGGCCCGCCGGATCGCCGGCCTGACCGGGGCGGAGGCGGTGCTCACCACCGCCACCGACGTCAACGGGGTCTTTGCGGCAGACCAGTGGGCGCGGCGGCAGGGCCTGCTGGTCCCCTGGCCGGAACGGATCCTGGGGGTGTCCTCCCGCCTGCTGGCGGGGGAGACGGTGCCCTTCTGGTCCCGGTGGCCGGTGTCCGGGCCCTGTCCCGCCGGACTGATCTGGGGGGAGCGGGACCGGGCGGACATCGTGGTGGACTGGACGCCGCCCCGCCCGGAGGCCCTGTGGCTGTGCCCCCGGACCCTACGCGTGGGCGTAGGGTGCAGGCGGGGGACCTCAGAGGAGGCCATCCGCGCCCTGTTTGACCGGACATTGGACGGCCTGGGCCTCCCGGCCCGGGCGGTGGGGGCGGTGTGCTCCATCGACCTGAAGGCGGGGGAGCCGGGGCTGCTGGCCTTTGCCGGGGCGCTGGGGCTGCCTCTGACGGTCTATTCCGCCGGGCGGCTGGCCCGGGTGGAAGGGAGCGTGTCCCCCTCCTCCTTTGTGGCCCAGGTCACCGGGGTGGACAATGTGTGCGAACGGGCCGCTCTGGCGGAGGGCGGTGTGCTGTTGAAGAGCAAGACCGCCCTGGACGGGGTGACCCTGGCCCTGGCGGGTACGGAACCGAACTTGGATTGGAGGGAGCGTGTATGAAGCGGCTCTATGTGATCGGAATGGGCCCCGGCGGGGCGGAACAGCTGACGCCTCAGGCACTGCGGGCCCTGGAGGACAGCCAGGTGGTGTGCGGCTATACCACCTATATGGATCTGGCACGGGAGTTTTTGGAGGGTAAGGAGCTGGTGACCACCCCCATGACCCGGGAGCTGGAGCGCTGCCGCATTGCCCTGGAGCGGGCGGAGGCGGGAGAGACCACCGCCATGATCTGCAGCGGGGACGCCGGGGTGTATGGCATGGCCGGACCCATCCTCCAGATGGCGGAGGAGTTCCCGGAGGTGGAGATCGAGGTGGTCCCGGGGATCACGGCGGCCCTGTCCGGCGCGGCTGCGCTGGGGGCGCCGCTGATGCACGACTTTGCGGTGATCTCCCTGTCCGACCTGCTCACCCCCTGGGAGGTGATCGAAAAGCGGCTGGACTGCGCCGGCGCAGGGGACTTTGTGGTCTGTCTCTATAACCCCATGAGCCGCCGCCGGCGGGATCATCTGGCCCGGGCCTGTGCTATCCTGCGGAAGCACCGGCCGGGGACGACTGTGTGCGGCTGGGTGAAGAACATCGGCCGGGCGGGGGAGGAGCGCCGCCTGCTGACCCTGGAAGAGCTGGAGCGGGAGCAGGTGGATATGTTCACCACTGTGTTCATCGGAGCTTCCTCCACCCAGCAGCTGTCTGGGCGGATGGTCACCCCCAGGGGGTACGAGGCCAAGGTATGAGCATCCTGATCTTCGGCGGCACCACCGAGGGCCGCCTGCTGGCCCGGGAGCTGTCCCGGCGCGGCCTCCCCGCCTGGGTCAGTGTGGCCACCCCCCTGGGGGCGGAGGAGCTGTCCGGCCTGCCGGGGATCACTCCCCTGGTGGGGCGGAAAACGGCGGGAGAGATGGCGGGGCTGCTTCAGGGCTTCTCACGGTGTGTGGACGCCACGCACCCCTACGCGGCGGAGGTCTCCGCCAATATCCGGACCGCCTGTGCCGAGGCCGGGGTGCCCCTGCGGCGGCTGCTGCGGGATCCGGGGGGAAGCTTTACGGGGATCCGGGTGGACAGCCCGGAGGAGGCCGCGGCCTGCTTATCGGAGCGGGCGGGCAATATCCTGCTGGCCATCGGCGCCAAGGGGCTGCCTGCCTTTGCCGGGCTGGATCCCACACGCCTCTATCCCCGGGTGCTGCCGGTGGAGGAGAGTCTGGCGGCCTGCCGCCGGGCGGGGATCCCCACCCGGAACATCATCGCCATGCACGGGCCCTTCTCCCGGGCGCTGAACGCGGCCATTCTGGAGCAGTACCGCATCCGGTGGATGGTCACCAAGGACGGCGGCGCGGCGGGGGGCTTTGGGGAGAAGCTGGCCGCCGCCCGGGACGCGGGGGCGGAGCTGGTGGTCATCGGCCGCCCGGAGGAGACGGGGGACGACCTGGAGGATGTATTGGCCTGGCTGTTGGAGACCGGGCGTCAAAAGGAGGAGAGAGCATGGAAGTGACCCTCATCGGCATGGGGCCGGGGGACCCCTCTGCCCTGACCGGCGGCGCGCTGACCGCACTGGAGCGGGCGGACGTCCTCATCGGCTCCCGCCGTCTGGTGGAGGGCTGCGCTCTGGCGCCGGAGGCCCAGCGGTTTTGTTCCACAAAATCCGCTGAGATTGTGGAAATTCTGGCCGAAGGCCGGTGGGAGCGCCCCTGTGTGCTGTACAGCGGGGATACGGGGTTCCACTCCGGGACCCGGACGCTGCTCCCCCAGCTGGCGGAGCGTGGGATCAGCTGGCGGGTGCTCCCCGGTGTGTCCAGTATGCAGTATTTTGCCGCGCGGCTGGACCGTCCCTGGCAGGAGTGGCGGGTGGTCTCCGCCCACGGGCTGGCCTGCGACCCAGTGGGGGAGGTGCTGGCCGCCAGGGGACGGCCTGTGTTCTTCCTCACCGGCGGAGCCGGCGGGGCGGCAGCCCTGTGCCGCCGCCTGGCCCGGGCCGGACTGGGCAGCTTGACTGCCGCAGTGGGGGAGGCGCTGTCCTACCCGGAGGAGCGGATCGTGGAGGCCCAGGTCTGGGAGCTGGCGGAGCGGGAGTTTTCCACATTATCCGTCCTGCTTGTGGACGGAGCGGCCCCTGTCTGGCCGGTGCGCTCCCAGGGGATCGACGACGGGGCCTTCCTGCGGGGGGAGGTCCCCATGACCAAGCAGGAGGTGCGGGCTGCCGCCCTGGCCAAGCTGGAGGTGCGGGACGGGGCGGTCTACTGGGATGTGGGAGCTGGGACGGGCTCGGTGTCTGTGGAGCTGGCCCTGCTGGCCCCCAGAAGCCAGGTATACGCCGTGGAGTACAAGGGGGAGGCCTGCGCCCTGATCCGGGCTAACCGGGAGCGGTTCGGGGCGTATAACCTGGAGGTGGCGGAGGGCCGCGCGCCGGCGGCCTTGGCGGAGCTCCCCGCCCCGGACGGGGTGTTCATCGGGGGCTCTGAGGGGGAGCTGATCCCCATTCTGGAGGTGGCCCTGAGCCGGAATCCGGCGGCCCGGTTCTGTGTCACCGCCATCGCGGTGGAGACTCTGGGGGTGGCAGTGGCCGCCTTTACCCAGCTGGAGATGAGTCCCCAGATCACCCAGATCACCGTGGCCCGCAGCCGCCGGGCGGGGGAGCGGAACCTGATGCTGGGTCAGAATCCGGTGTGGATCATAACAGGACAGAAGGAGGCGCTGCTGTGAAGCTGGAGCACGGGACCCCCAGAGAGATCGAGGGAGAGAGTATGCGGATCATCGGCCAGGAGCTGGAGGCCATGGGGATCGTTCTCCCCGCCGGCTGTGCGGCGGTGGTGAAGCGGGCCATCCACACCACGGCGGACTTCGACTACGCCCGGAACCTGCGCTTCACCCCCGGGGCGGTAGAGGCGGGGGTGGCCGCCCTCCGGGCCGGGACTGCCCTGGTGACCGATACCAATATGGCTCTGTCCGGGGTGAACCGGGGGGCCTGCGAGCAGCTGGGGGTGGGGCGCTTCTGCTATATGGCGGATCCCCAGGTAGCGGAGCGGGCCCGGACGGAGCGCACCACCCGGGCGGCGGCGGCTGTGGACTGCTGGGCGTCAGAGCATCCCGCCGGGATCTTTGCTGTGGGCAACGCACCCACCGCTCTGCTGCGTCTGGCGGAATGTATGGAGGCGGGAACGCTGCGTCCCGCCCTGGTCATCGGGGCCCCAGTGGGATTCGTCAACGTGGTGGAAAGCAAGGAACAGATCTGGTCCGTGTGCCAGACCCTGGGGGTTCCAGCCATCGTGGCTATGGGCCGCAAGGGGGGGTCCACAGTTGCGGCGGCTGTGTGCAACGCCCTGCTGTACCAGGCCGCGGGCCTGCGATAGGAAAAAACCAGCGCCTGAGTCTGCGAGAGATGCAGATTCGGGCGCTGGTTTTTCTTTTTAGAAAGGGAGGGCGATGATGGCGGGCACCAGGAAGGGGACGGACAGGGAGAGGACCGCTCCGGAGGTGAAGGAATAGAGGGCCATGCGGTCGCTGGTGGCGCTGACCACCACGGGAAGGACGGTGTCCATGGCGGTGGCTCCGGGGAGGGCCACCGCTTCGATGTAGCCGATGCGCTGGGCTACCGCCGGGACCGCCACAATGGAGAAAAGCTCATGCATGATGTTGGAGAGAAAGGCGGTGGCGGAGACGCTCAGGGAGTAGGGGGCCAGCAGGGTGGGAGCCAGGGAGTACCACCCAAAGCCGGCGGCCGCAGCGGCGCAGTCCTTGGCGCCCATGGGGAGAAAGAGTCCCACCAGCGCGGTGAGAGCCAGGGTGCCGACCGCCGCAGCCAGAGGGACCAGGAACACCCGGAATCCTGCCGCCCGGATGTCCTGAAGCATATTCCCCTGCCGCCCCATGTCCAGTCCGACCAGGAAAAGAAGGAGATAGAGCCCCAGATTGATCACTGCGCCGCAGTGGGCGGTGACCGCATCGGGCAGGAAAAAGCGACCGGCCAGCATCCCCAGGACCACAGACGCTACGATCAGGACGGTGAGGGTGTGGTCCACATGGACGTGACCCTGCTCCTGGGCCGTCTCCTCCCGGGCGGCCTCGCTCCGGGAACGCCCCTGGGCATCCAGCTCCAGAAGATACTTTCGCAGAATATGGACGGCCAGCAGGCTGCCGACCATGGAGGTGAGGGTGATGATGAGGGCGTTGAGGCCGATGGTGGCCAGGGAACTCACGATCTCGTCGTTTGCCCCCAGCTCCGCTCCAAGCGTAACAATGAGGAGCAGAAGGGCGGCGGTCTGGAAGCGCCCCAGCCAGGGCATGGGGCGGGACTGGATGGCGGGGCGGGAGCCCAGGAAGGCCCCCAGGACCACCAGAGCCAGATAGACCGCAAGATTCAGAAGGGTGCCGGACAGCTGCTGCAAAGGGGATCAACTCTCTTTCTGAAGCATCAAGGGCGCCGCACGGCCGCGGGCGCAATGATACGATGATACCACAGCGGCGGAGAAAAGTCTATGTTTGGATGCCCTGTGGGACATCCAACATGCGGAAAATCCCCTCAGAGCGGGCAGAGGCTTTCCTCTGCGCTGGGGCTGTGGTACAATAGCGGTGACAAGTCGGACAGTCCTCCGAAGCGGGATGGCCGGGGACGGGCGGGCTGGGCCGCACAGACGGAGAGAGACAACGGGGTGCAGAGGGCGCGCACCGGAAAAGGAGAGAGAAAGATGAAACAAACAGAGAGCCGGCTGGGGCGCTGGACGAAGCAGGGGATGCGGTTCCTCAAGTGGCTGCTGTACTCAGCGGGGATCGGACTGCTGGTGGGGGGCGTGGCGGCTGCCTTCCACCTGGGGATCGACTGGGCGGCGGAGCTGCGGGTGCGGGAGCCCTGGATCCTGTGGCTGCTCCCCGTTGGGGGAATGGCCATCGTGCTGCTGTACCGGGTGTGCCGGATGGAGAAGGACCAGGGGACCAATCTGGTGCTGGCCGCGGTGCGTGAGGCGGAGCCGCTGAAGCTGCGCACCGCGCCGCTGATCTTTCTGTCCACCATTGTGACCCATTTGGTGGGCGGCTCCGCCGGGCGGGAGGGCGCGGCCCTCCAGCTGGGCGGCTCCCTGGCGGCCTGGGTGGGGCGGGAGATCCGCCTGGACGCCAAGGACAGCCGGGTGATGGTGATGTGCGGGATGTCCGCCGCTTTCTCCGCCCTGTTCGGCACCCCGCTGACGGCGGTGTGCTTCTCCATGGAGGTGGTGAGCGTGGGCGTGATGTACTATGCGGCGCTGGTGCCCTGTGTGGTGGCCTCCCTGACCGCCCTTCAGGTGGCCCAGGGCTTCGGCCTGCACCAGAGCCCGGGCTATGAGATCGGCCGGGTGCTGGGGCTGGGGCCGATCTCCATGGTGCAGACGGCGGCGCTGGGGCTCCTGTGCGCCCTGGTGTCCATCCTGTTCTGCAAGGTGCTCCACACCGCCCCCAAGCTGTACGCCAAATATTTCCCCAACCCCCTTCTTCGGGCTGCCGCCGGGGGAGCACTGGTGCTGGCCCTCACCCTGCTGGTGGGCAGTCAGGACTACAACGGCGCGGGGGATGGGGTGATCCGCCGGATGCTGGCTGGAGAGACCATCCCGGAGGCATTTTTGATGAAGATCCTGTTTACCGCCCTGACTCTGGGCGCGGGCTTTCGGGGCGGGGAGATCGTGCCGGTGCTGTTTACTGGGGCGGCGTTTGGAACCACGGTGGGGCCGCTGCTGGGCCTTCCCCACGGCTTTGGTGGGGCGCTTGGCATGGCCGCGGTGTTCTGCGGGGCCACCAACTGTCCCATGACGGCGCTGATGCTGGCTTTTGAGCTGTTCGGCGGGGAGAGCCTGACCCTGTACGCAGTATGCTGCGGAGTGTCCTATATGCTCTCCGGGTACTACGGTCTGTACAGCGAGCAGAAGATCGTCTACTCCAAGTTCCGCACAGAGTGGATCGATAAAAAAGCGAAATGACCCCTATTCCAGAGGGAGATAGAGGGAAAACTCACTGCCCTGCCCGGGCCGGGAGGAGAGGCGGAGATAGCCGCCCTGCCGGATCAGAATACGCCGGGTGAGATAGAGGCCCAGGCCCAGCCCGTCCTGATCCCGAACAGCCGCGCCCCGGTAGAAGCGGGAAAAGATCTGGGCCTGCTCCTCCTCTGGGATGCCGGGGCCGCTGTCCGTGACCCGGATGCGGCAAAATAATTCATAGCACTCGGCGGAGAGGGTGACTCTGCCCCTGGGCGGGGTGTACTTCAGGGCGTTGTCCACCACGTTGAACAGGGCCTCCGAGGTCCATTTGGCGTCAAAGCGGGCGGAGCCGGTACAGGGCTGGACGGTGAGGGAGATCCCCTTTTCCGCGGCTGTGGCCGCACCCTGAGCGGCAGCGTCCTCCAGCAGGGGCTGGATGGGGTGGAGGGCCGGGGAGAGGGTGAGGACCCCGGCGTCCAGCCGGGAGGACTTCACCAGGGCCTCCATCAGGAACGCCAGCTTCTCCGCCTGGCCCCGCAGGGCGCGGAGCTGCTCCTGTTGGGCGGGGGAGAGGGGACTTTCCTCCAGCAGAGAGGCGTACAGCAGCAGGTTGGCGATGGGGGTCCTGGTCTGGTGGGAGATGTCAGCGATGAGGGCGGCGATCTGCCGCCGCTCCTCGTCCAGGGCCCGGGCGGAGGCGGCGGAGCCGTTCAGGAAGCGGGCCAGCCGGGCCTCCAGGGCGGAGGGAATGGACTCGTCGAAGGACTCCCCCAAAAAGCTGTTGTCAATGGCCTGGGACAGCATCCGGTCCAGCCGGTCCGCCTGCCTTCGGGCGCGCCGCCAGTGGTACAGGCCGAACAGGACGCCCCCCGCGGCCGTGAGGAGGGCGAGGAGCAGAAGCGGGACCGTCATGGCTCCACCGCCCACACATAGCCCACGCCGTATACCGTCCGGATGGGGGCGTCGGTGAGCTTGGCCCGCAGGCGGTTCACGGCCACTGACAGGGCGTTCTCGTCCACAAATTCCCCGCCGTCCCAGACCTGCTCCAGCAGGCGCGCCCGGGGCAGAGTCTGCCCCCGGTGCTCCGCCAGCAGGCGCAGCAGCCGCTGCTCCGTCCGGGACAGCTCCAGCGGGACACCGTTCCGGGTGTAGGTCATCTCCTGGAAGTCAAAGGTAAAGGGGGGCAGCTCCAGCACGGTGCTGCGGGAGTGGGCGCGGCGCAGCAGGTTGTTTACCCGGGCACGCAGGACCGCCAGGGAGAAGGGCTTGGTCACATAGTCGTCCGCCCCCAGCTCCAGACCGGTGACCTGGTCCAGCTCCAAGTCGTTGGCGGTGAGAATGAGCACAGGCAGAGCGGAGCGGGCCCGCAGGCGGCGGAGCAGCTCCAGGCCGCTGCCGTCCGGGAGGTTCAGGTCCAGCACCACCAGGGAAAAGGTCCGCTCCTCCAGGGCCCGCTCCCCCTGGGCCAGGGTGGACGCCTGGACAAACCTCCGCCCCTCTCCCTCCAGGCCCAGCCGGATGCCCTGGCTGAGGGCACGGTCATCCTCTACGATCAGAATGTCATCCATACAGTCCACCCTCTCTTTGCCCCACAGTCCGCTGCGGGGCTGATTTCAGCAATTATACCACGGGCCTTCCGGTGGGACAAGGGCGGCAGTCCGGCGGAGGGGCGGAACGGACCAGAGGAGAAAAGTGTAAAGTTGGCTTGACATATCTTGCATGAGGTGTTATACTCCGAAATGTAAAGCAAGCTTTACAAATGAGGAGGTGATGGCGTGACCAACCGGATCGCAGAGCTGCGAAAGGAGCGGAAGCTGTCCCAAGCGGAGCTGGCGGAGGCGGTGGACGTCACCCGCCAGACCATCATTTCACTGGAAAGCGGGCGGTACAACGCCTCGCTGTTGCTGGCCCACCGGATCGCCCGCTATTTCGGTCTGACCATCGAGGCGGTGTTCCTGTTTGACGAGGAAGAATGACAGACCCGCTCCACCGGGGCGGGCATGACAGGAGGGTGCTGGAATGAAATATATTCAAAGGAAAACTGTGCTGCTGGGATCTGTTCTGGGGGTGGCCGTGGGCCTCTTTGCCGGCGCGCTGGTGCTGGGCGAACGGCTCTCCCCTCCGGTGAGCGGACTGTGCTTTGGAGTGGCCGGGATCCTGGGCGGGGTGGCCGGTTCCCGCCTGATCATGGCTCGTGTGGAGCGGAACTGGACACCGGAGGAGCGAAAGGAGATCGAGCGGGGGGAGCGGGACGAGCGCAATGTGACCATCCGGGAGAAGGCGGCGTACTCCAGCTGGTACTGGAGCCTGTATCTGCTGTGGGGGCTGTGGCTGCTGACCCTGGTGACGCAGGGCGGGATGTATGTGGCCTTTGTGTCGGCGGCCATCGTGCTGCACTGTATTTTTTACATGGTCAATGTCGGGCGCTGGTCCCGGCGGATGTGACCCACCCGGTTCCCGGTGGTTCCTGCTCCGGGAAGAGACTGGAAAAGACAAGAAAGAGGAGGAATTACGGTGCAATATCAGAAGGAATACCATTCTCCCCTGGGGGAGATGCTGTTGGCGGCGGATGACGAGGGTCTGGTCGGGATCTGGTTCCAGGGGGCGGTGCACTTTGGACGGGGGCTGGAGCCCGGGGGCCGGGAGGGGGAGCGCCCCTTTCTGTCGGAGGCGGAACGGTGGCTGGACTGCTACTTCTCCGGCCATGAGCCGGAGTTCCAGCCGCCCATCCACTGGAGCGGCACCCCGTTTCAGCAGACCGTGTGGGGGCTGCTGCGGCAGATCCCATACGGGGCCACCATCACCTATGGAGAACTGGCCGTGCGTGCGGCGGAGCAGCTGGGCCGGCCTGGAATGTCGGCCCAGGCGGTGGGCGGGGCTGTGGCCCGCAATCCGATCTCCGTTCTGGTGCCCTGCCACCGGGTGGTGGGGGCGGACGGCAGCCTGACCGGATATGCCGGCGGCCTGGAGCGGAAGCGCCGGCTGCTGGATCTGGAGGCTGCGGGGAGAACCTGCCCAGATCAGGCGGATTAGGAGGAAAGCTGACCGGCGGGACCGTGATACTAAAAAGGGCGGTTTTATTTTACTTTTCCCGGATCAGCTCAGCCAGCTTCTCCTCACATTCCTCCTCGGTGGCGGCGTAGATGTTCCGAGCCATGCGCTTCTAGCCTGGATCAGTAACCGTTGGATCTCCTCTGGCGTCAGGACCTTCATTTATCTGGGCTTGGCAGATGGCAGCTTACATCCATCCGAAAGATTTCGGAAGATCAGTTTTTCTTCCACGGCCTTGTCCAGCGCGGCATGGAGGATGGTGTGGATGCCGCAAACGGTCTGGTCTAACAGTCCTTCGCCGTAGAGCTCGGTCCGTATCAGCCGGCCACCCTTTTTAAGGGATACATAGAATTCCTGGATGTCTGCGGTGGTCAGCTTGTCCAGATGGATTTGCCCTAACTCTTGGATGATATGCTGATAGATCCGCCGTTCATAGGACATCTGCGTGTTCGGGCGGAGATTTGGCTTTTTATATCCTTGATACCAGAGGTCCAGCCAATCGGCCAGTAAGATTCCGGTTTTAGGCTGGTCCGGCGCAGGTTCTTTCAGCGCATCCCGAAGTTGTGCCAGCTTTGCTGCACACTCCGACTTGGTTTTGGCGAGGACATTTCAAGTATAAAACTCTGCAAAAATAAAAAAGACATGATTTGCAGATCTTTAAGTAGAACAACATCGGAGCACATCATTCTAAAAGAGACAGCAAACCCTGTCAAAAAATATACAGATAGATGAAGATGCGATAAAGGGACGGTTCAAGTAACTTGTGAACTGGTTTGTAGAAGAAACCTTTAAAACACTGCTGTTGGTTGGGGTAAGTACACCCTCTTGGTCAGCATAGCAAATACTTTTGTGGGCAACAGAATCAGTACCACGTCCAAAATAAGACGATACGACGGATATGACTCCTTCCCTCACCTGAACAGCGAAAGAGGAATTATGCCTCCTCCCACTGATGCAGCTCCACGTTTTTCCGGTGCTCCTCCCTGGCCTTCTGACACAGTGTGTCATCCAGACACAGATCAATGGCACTGTAGGTGTAAGCCCGCACAACTTTTTCCATCAACTTGCTTGCGCGGGGGGAGTTGACCAGTGACAGCGCACTTTTTTCGTGGACTACTACAGGATCACCCTCACCCTCCAGGGCGATCTCACAGTATACAGTGGGGCAGATGTAGCTGACATTTCCGATGTCGGAAGAGCCAGAGCCGGGATATTGTTCTTCTGGTACAAAGCCTTCAATACCCAGATCCTCAAAGTGATGCCGGCACAGAGAGGTCAGGCATTTTACATTGATCATATCATCAAAGGGATTCTCATAGTCCCGATATTTTAGACCAGCGCCGGTGGCTAAAGAGGCGCCCTCAGCAATCTTCAGCAGCCGTCTGCGCATTTCGGCCAAATAGCCTTTGGTTTTGGCCCGGATGCTAAACCGGCACTGTGCAAACTCCGGAATGGTGTTGGTGGCCGTGCCGCCGTGGGTAATAATCCCGTGGACGCGGGCGCTCTGGGGGAGCTGCTGGCGCATGGCGTTCACGCTGTTGAACATGATGATGACCGCATCCAGAGCGTTGATTCCCTTCTCGGGATTCTGGGCGGCGTGGGCAGGGAAGCCGTGGAAATCAAACTCCAGGGAGTTCATAGCCAGAGAAAGTGTTTCCAGCGAGTTAAATTCATCCAGGTGGGCCTGGAAGACAAAGTCCACCCCTTGAAACACTCCGGCCTGGATCAGGTCATATTTGGCACCGAAGGTCTCCTCCGCAGGAGCTCCGATGACCTGGATGCGGCAGCCGAGCTTGTCTGCGGCATCCCGCATGCAGATGGCACAGGCGCACATGGTGGCGGCGATCCAGTTGTGTCCGCAGGCGTGTCCCGGACCGCCGTTGGGGCCAAAGCCGGGCAGTGCATCATACTCAGCCACAAAAGCAATGGTCGGGCCGGTGCCTGGTCCATACTGAGCCATAAAGGCAGTGGGGAGCTGTACTGCGGGGTTCGACACAGAAAAACCATACTTTTTCAGTACCTGAGTCAGATATGTGGCAGACTGAATCTCCTCCCCGCCCACTTCAGGATGCCGAAAAATATAGTCTGAGATTGCCTCAAAAGAATCCTTATGCGCCTGATACTGTGTGTCTACGGTTTGATACAAGTTGTCCTTTGTTAATTTCACCAAAAACACCTCGTCCCTTTCGAAAAAATTTATTTCTGTGTGAGACGAGTATAGCACAGATACTGCAAAAAATAAATAATAAAATTTTGTGATAAATAATATGAATTTTTTTATTCAAATAAAGACTGGTATTCCCTCATGGCCTGAGTTGCCCGGTCCTGATTCAATTCAAAGATGCGCAGCAGCAGACCGTTGCAAAAGGCCATAGGCAGCACATAGGAATTAAAAAAGGTATCTGCCCGCTCATTGATGACGGCAAACAGATCCGCGCCCAATTGCTTTGCTGTTATTTCTGAATCGGTCAGGGTCAGCAGAGCGGCCTGCTTCCGGTGGGCATAGCGGCTTACCCACCGTTCGCTCTCTGTCATGGTGGGAAAGGACACCACAAAGACGCAGTCATCAGGAGACAATAAGAACATTTTTTCCCGCAAAGCCAGCCCTTCTTCGGTGACGGCAGTGCAGAAGATTCCCATGACATTGAGATAGTTTTTCAAAAAATGGACCACAACCTCATCCGAGCCGCATCCCATCAGGTACACGCGGCGGGCATGGATGATGGTTTCTGCCATCTCTGTAAGCGTTTCCGCAGGGAACAGCTGAAAAAAATTCTGAATATCTAAATCCAGGTTATGAAAATAGGAATGGACATAGTCGTTATCCCGGTCCATCAGAGGCAGAGATGCATATACCCGCTGAGCAGGGACATATTCCTTGCGGATCTCCCGCCTATACTCTAAAAATCCATGGAAGCCGAGAGCTTTTGCAAAACGAATTACTGCGGTGTTGCTCACGCCAGACTGCTGGGCCAGCTCCGCAGAGGAGAGCAGAATGGACTGCTGATAGTTGTCGATGATATATTTGGCAACTTTTTTTTCCTGCATGGAGAGCGTATCGTATTTTTCCTTGATGCATTGCTTCATTGTTTTGTATTCCATAGCCGTTCCTCACCACAAAATAAATTTTTTTATTTATTATAGCACCGTTTTCCTCCGGCTTAAATGTTTTTTCTTCTCTGTAGTCATGTTGCCATAGGAAAATAATTTTTAAAATTTAATTTTATTTATTTTGAATACTCCTATTGACAGTGAAGAAAAAAAGCCTTAATATACGGGTGTGAATATTTTTATTCACACAGCACAAAAAACAGCGTTGTGCTACGGATTTATTTGTCGGAGGTGTGTTATGAAGTCCAATACGGAACGTCCCAGTGCAGCAGACCCTGTTCCCGATGCAATTCAGACTCTTCCCGACCCCACACAGAAGTGGAAGTTTATCTCCAACCTGCACCCCCTGTCCATTGTGTTTGTCATTATTGTTCTCTTCTCCATCCTGACCTATGTGATCCCGGGTGGAGCCTATGACCGCTATGAGGTAACCATCGGCGCCCTGGGCGGAGAAACACGAGAGGTTTTGGATCCTGAGTCGTTTCATAACATTCCCTCGAACCCGCAGGGTTTCCTGCAGCTTTGGACCGCGTTTTTTGACGGCGCAGTGGAAGCGGCGGACATCAGCTTCCTGATCATGATCTGCTCGGGCGCATTTACCGCCATCATTGCCACTGGGGCCATTACTCAGGGGATTCACTCGCTGGTAAAGCGCTTTGGATCCAAGTTCTATGCCATTATCCCGGTCTGTGTGTTTGCCTTTGGACTGGCGGGTGCCGCGGCGGGACTCTATGAGGAGACGATCCCATTTATTCTGGTGCTGGTGCCGCTGATGGTCTCTATGGGCTTTGACTCCATGGTTGGGCTGATGGTGGTACATTTTGCTGTGGCATCAGGCGCATCCACCCCATTTTTGAACCCCTTCAATCTGGGGGTGGGGCAGGCGCTGGCAGAAGTACCTATGATGTCCGGTATTGTAGTCCGGTTTATCCTTTGGGTTATTATGATGGCCTTGACTTCGGTCTATATCCTGCGCTATGCCTTTAAGGTAAGGGCAAATCCCACCTTATCCATCTGCTATGAGTCCGACTGCAAGAAGCGTGAAATGTACAACGCATCTGCCCTGGATGAACTGGAAGGCATGAACAAGCGCTCCATGCTGGTACTGCTGATGGTGCTGGCCGGGTTTTCCGTAGTGGTCTATGGTGTGCTGCAGCATGGCTGGTGGTTTGGTGAGATCGCATCGGTCTTCCTGTATATGGGCATTGTCATCCCCCTGGTAGGTGGTCTGTCGGTCAATGAGATGATTTCCAAGTTTATGGAGGGCATGGCCTCTACCCTCTCTGCTGTGTTGATGATCAGTGCCTCCCGGGTCATTTCGGCAATTTTGACCAACAGTAATACTATGGATACCATTCTTCACTTCCTGTCCGGATCTCTCACAGAAATGCCCAAGGTGGTATCTGTTTTGGTTATGTTTGCCATCTCGGCGGTGAGTATGTTGCTGGTCCAGAGCATGTCCGGACTGGCGGCAACTATGATGCCGATTATGAGCCCCCTGTCCGACCTGTTGGGAATTTCCCGCCAGGTGATGGTCTCCAGCTATGTCTTTGGAACAGGGGCACTGGCAACTTTGGTTCCTTGGGAAGGGATCAACTATGCCATGAGCAACCTGGCCGGTGTAGATTTTTTTGGGTACTTGAAGGAGCTGGCTAAGTTTACGTTTCTTGTTTATATTCCATTTTGTGTGATCTCTTTGATTTTTATGACCGTGTTCAATTTCACATAAGAAGGCTTCTTGTGTATCAAAACTCCCCACAGTTTGTCGGTATGGTGCAAACTGTGGGGAATTCCTTTTCAACGCCTCATGAAAAACCATCACAGCTGGGAATGAAAATATGGTCTGTGCGGCAACCGCATGATTTGCCAAACTGAAGTCAGCAGGTGTACCATTGTTGCTGAGGCCATGCAGATCGTGGAGCAGACAGAGTGAGGCGAACGAACGGATGACGAGATGTAGGTGCAGTGTTGGAACACGGTGAAAAGTCCGAAGGGCAAGTCCCGACTTGTGTCCTTCGGTTTTCTCTGTGTTTCAGCGCAACGAATTCTGCGTAGCCTCATCATCATTGAAAAGCTGCGTCCCGGCATCTGGCCACAAGCAGAAAAACAGAGCCTCCGGCAGCGTTATACTGCCGGAGGCTCTGCCTGGGGATGATGTCATCGCGCATGCGCAGCCGCTGCTGTGTCAACGGTGCGGGAAGTGGCTCAGGCCTCTTGGTATAGTTCCAGAATGGCACCGTCCTTCCACACAAAAGCCAGCTTATCCCCCTTGTCATTGGCGTCCATGGGGCCGCAAATGACGGAATCCGCGTCGTCCATGTACTTCTGAAGGTCATCCACCCTGTACGCCACATGGGGGTTACGGTGGAGTACCTCGGGGAAGGGGGTGCCCTCCTCAAATTTCAGGTACTCGATCTTGTAGTCATAGTCATTTACCTGGCTTGCCCAGAACTTGGCTCCCTCATTATAAACCATGCCAGGCTTGCGGTTGGTGATGGGGATCCCGATATGCATATATTCAGCGGACATATGGTACTTCCTCCTTCTTCAGCTCAACGCTGATGTTTAACTGTTTCATAGATCTCGAAGGCCTGAGCGGCGGTGTAACCCTCGTGAACCACCTTTGCAATGGCCTGAGCCATACCAGCGGGGCAGTCGGACTGGAAGATGTTTCGGCCCATGTCCACACCGTGGGCGCCCTCCTGGATGGCCTTATAGGCCATCTCCAGAGCTTCCGGCTCAGGCAGCTTCTTGCCGCCGGCGATGACAATGGGCACGGGGCAGGCGGCGGCCACTCTCTCGAAACCGTCGCAGTAGTAGCTCTTCACCACGTTAGCGCCGTTCTCCGCCAGCACACGGGTGGCCAACTGGAAGAACTTCTCGGTACGCTCCATGTCCTTGCCTACAGCCACGACGCCCAGGGTGGGGATGCCGTACTTGGTACCGGCGTCGGCGGTGCGGGCCAGCAGCTCCAGAGAGCGGGACTCACCGGCGGCACCAATGAAGGTCTGGACAGCCATGCAGTCGGCGTTCAGCCGGATAACACTGTCGATGTCGCAAGCGAAGCCGCTGCCATTGGACATATCATCGAAAAGGACGGTGGAGTCATAGGTCACTCGGACACATTTGCCCACCTGAGCAGTGGGGGAGATACAGGAGTGGATGACGCCGCGGGTTCCCATCAGCACGTCTACATAGGGGATCAGGGGCGGGATGACCAGATCGATGCGTTCCAGTCCGGCGGTGGGCCCCATGATATAGCCGTGGTCAAAGGCCAGCATAACGGTGTTGCCCGACTTGGGGTCGAACATCCTGGATAGCCGGTTCTTCATGCCCCAGTCACAGTGGGTGTTGCCCTTGACGTAAAAGCCTTCCTGGGCCGCAGGTACGTCCAGATGATAGTCATGGGCGGCCTTGTTTCCGATATTATCAGCCATAATGATCGCTCCTTTTACGCTTTACTGTAAGCGGGGGTGTGGCAGGGGGCCTTCCACAGGCGGATGAACTCGTCGTCCCACTTGGCAATGTTCAGCTGGAAGCCCCCGGCCTCCTGAACGGTGAGGATCTCGCCCACCATGCTGGCTACCACCTCGATATCCTTGGCCTTCAGGAACTCCACAGTGTCCTTAAAGAGCACCAGCATCTCCATCATGGTTGTGGCGCCGCAGCCGTTGACCATAACGAAGGTCTGGTCGCCCGCCTTCAGCTCCAGCTTCTTGAACAGGGCATCGGCGACAGTAGCGACCGTCTCTTTGGAGGACATCATAGGCACGCGGACACCGCCGCCCTCGCCGTGCTGACCGGCGCCGATTTCCATCAGGTCCGTTTCCCCCAGGTCACCGAAAGACATCCCGTTCTGGGGATGGGTGGCATCGGTGGACTTGACGGTGATGGAGGCCATATTGTCCGCATAGCGCTGGGCGATTTCGGCGACCTCGTCCAGGCTCTTACCCTCCCTGGCCGCAGCGGCGGCGATATGGTACAGGGCCACGGCGCCTGCCAGACCGCGCTTGTTGTCCTCGCCGTTGGGGTCAAACTGGACCTCCTCGCCCGTTACCACCTGGCGGAAGTTCAGGCCGGCCTTCTCCGCCAGCTTCATGGCCTGCTTGCCGGCCAACTGGTCGCCGGCGTAGTTCAGGGTGAGCAGCAGAACGCCGTGGCCCTTGTCAGCCAGCTTCATGGCGTCGAAGACCAGCTTGCCGTTGGGGGCGGCGAAGATATCGCCCACGGCCTGGACGTCCAGCATACCTGTACCTACAAAGCCGGCCTGGGCAGGCTCGTGGCCGGAGCCGCCATAGGTCACGATTGTTACGCGGTCCGCATCGGCCAGATCCTTGCTGATGACCAGGTGGCCGTCCACGTCCAGAATGTCGGGATAGGCCAGACCCAGACCCACCAGCTCCTCGTCGGTAATGGTCTCAGGGGCGTTGATAAACTTCTTCATTTTCATATTAAATACCTCCCGGTTAAGATTGACTCAGCTTAGTTGGCCTTGGAGAGGCCCTTGAAAAAGTAGGCCATGGAAGTGGCCCCGGCGTCGGGGGTGCCGATGGTCTGCTCCCCATAGCTTTTGGCCCGGCCGAATTTGGAGACAAACTGCTTGCTGGCTTCGGAACCCTCGTGGGCGGCGGCGGCGGCCACGTCGAACAGCTCGCTCTCACTGTCGCCGGCGTAGGCGGCGATGGCTTGGCTGGCGGGGATCAGAGCATCCATCATGGTCTTGTCGCCTACCTTTGCGCCGGACATTTCATCCAGAGCAGTAAAAGCGCCGGCAAACATGGCCTTTAGGCCGGCCACGTCAACCTCGTCGCTGGCGGGGGCGGCCTCCTGCATACCGTCCAGCCAGGTGTTCCACAAGGGGACGGCGCTACCGCCGTTGAGCATCATCACGGCCATGGCCGCAGCATCCAGCATAGACTGGATACCGCCATCGGCTTCAGCCACTGCCTGGGAGATGGCCTTGGCGATCTTGGTCATGGTCAGTCCGTGGTCAGCGTCGCCGAATTTAGAGTCGATCTCCGTCAGAATATCCTCTGCTTCGGAGACACAGGTACATGCGTTAGTCAGGCGCACCGCCAGCTCGGTCTTTTTCACAGTCGATTCCTTCTTTCTTGCGTCAGTACAGTTTGGGGGAGTGTGGTTGTTACCTTTGTACCTAATATTATATTTGAAATGAACAAATGTCAATTGAATGGCATATAATCTGCAAAACAAATAAGAAATACAACTAAAAATTGTGCAAAACGAAAAAAGAAACCTCTGTGTCCCAGTAAAAATGGATCACAGAGGTGTTACAAATGTTAATTCAGAGCGGATTCGACGGCGGCGGACCTTGCCACCAGATGGGTGAAGATACCAGTCCGCAGCGCGCCGCGCACGGCCTGGACGCTGGTGTTGGCGGAACAGACGCCGATGATGTTCCGACAGCTTTTTAGGAGTTCCAACGGGATCTGGATGGCGAAATCCTGGTCTGATTCAATGATTTTTCCCTGGTCGTTAAAGTAGTAGACCAGCAGACGGCCGCAGGTGCGCTCTTTTTGGAGAAGATCGCCGTATCGGACCAGGGAAGCAAAATCCGGGCTGGATGGATAGTTGCCGATGTTTACCAGGGCGGTATCCATGGCGGCCCATTGCGTTTGGATTTTCCGATAAATCTCAGTGGAACACAATAGCTGCTTTTCCTCCACGCTCTCCGGCAGAGCGGGGAGATAGATGAAATGGGGGACAGCCCCCAGTTGCTGGGCGATCAGGCGTACATTCTCATTGGACTGATAGTTCCGGGCGGGGATGCTGGCATTGCCCACCAGAGGGCAAATGTCGGTGACACTGCTGTTAAATTGCGGGTTTTCCTCCAGCCACATAACAAGCTGACCAATCAGATGGCCCCAACCGATCCCAAGTCTCTGAGAGCCTAACTGCCGCAAAAGCTGTACGGCCCCCTGAGAGAGGGATTGATTGGTGGCGTTGTCATCCTCACCGTCCGGCACCAGAACGCAGTCACGAATGGAGCTGGTCTGCCGCAGCCGATCCTGCGCAGATTCTGAATGGGTCTCCGGCCGGGAAACAGTGATCCGAACCACCCCCAGCTCTCTGGCTTCGCGGAGCATACGGCTGACAAGGGGGCGGGAAATGCCAAGTTCTGTGGCAATATCGCTCTGTTTCCGATCTTCCAGATAGTATTGCTGTGCCACATAGGCAAGCTTTTGGATTTTATCTTGGCTGGGAGTCATTGCTGTACCTACCTTATGTCACATTGGTAACTACATCATAGTACGGAATTGTGCGAAATGCAATCAGAAAATGTGGTGGAGAGCTGCTAAAATCTGAGGAGGAAATTTGCTTGTGCTACTGGTTTCCATGTTAGCTCAAAGTACTGAAGCCGCTGTCTGTTGGAAGCGTCACTCATGTCAAGCATGAGTTTCCGCTCTCCGGGAATATGGGCGCATCTTGGAGCCTCACCTCGAGCTCTCTTGGTCAAAATCCGCATTGGTAAGGGCGATGGATGGGTTTAGGGTGACAAGATACAAAGCTCCGATTGCTTAAAATACAACGACCAAAAGCATCTTGAAGGCCTCTTGTCCATACACCGCATGAGGGTGCCCGGCCGGCATAACGATGGATTCCCCCTCGTGAAGCAGATATTCCGTTCCGTCAATGGTGATTTTTCCAATGCCGTCCAAACAGGTGACGAAGGCGTCACCGTCCGATTTATGGGAGCTGATCTCCTCGCCCTTTGCAAAGGAGAACAGGGTGATGCTCACCGCCGAGTTTTGCGCCAGAGTCTTGCTGACAACCTGTCCATCCTGATAAGAGATCTGTTCCTTCAGCGTTAGTACCTCTGACCGCGAGATATTTTTCATTTTTGCGTTCATAGCAGCGGCCTCCTGTCATAAAATTATAGTTTTGATTTGCGCTGCTGGGTCTATTCCATGAATGAGGAAAACTGGAAGAACTGTTATTCCAGAATCCTGCCATCCACCGAGAGGGTGACAACCTGCCAGGGAATGAATTTTCCGCTTGCCTGCAAGGCTGTTTTGGCTGCCAGCTCCAGTCCTCCGCAGCAGGGGACCTCCATCCGCACGATGGTCACGCTTTGGATGTTATTGTTTTGAATGATCTGCGTCAGCTTTTCGCTGTAGTCCACGCTGTCCAGCTTGGGGCAGCCGATGAGAGTGATCTTTCCGCGTATAAAATCCTCGTGCATTCTGGCATAGGCGTATGCGCTGCAGTCAGCCGCGATCAACAGCTTCGCCCCGTCAAAATAGGGAGCGTTGACCGGAGCCAGCCTGATTTGGCAGGGCCATTGTCCCAGACGCGAAACGGCCTGGGTCTGAGCGGGAGATGCGGCCTCCTGTGAATGCTGAAGACGCTGTGTCCGGCTGCTGGGGCATCCCTTGTGGGGAGCGGCGGAGAGATGCCCCTGTTCATTCTGTTTCCTCATATGTTCCTGCACGGCCTTTTCGTCATAGGCGGCGGCCTCCCGTTCCACAAAGGAAATGGCGCCGGTGGGGCAGGTAGGCAGGCAGTCGCCCAACCCGTCGCAGTAGTTGTCCCGCAGGAGCTTCGCTTTTCCATCCACCATGCCGATCGCTCCCTCGTGGCAGGCTGCGGCACACGCACCGCAGCCATTGCATTTTTCTTCATCTATTTGGATAATTCTTCGAATCACGTTCATTCTGTCCTTTCTCTTGTATTTCTGGGCATAGTATACTATACTCGAAAATGAAAGTCTGTTGTTACAACAACAAAAGGAGAAAAACATGAATTTGTCCAATACACTGTTATTTCGCGGATTGGAGGATACAGAGATCACATCCCTTTTGAACTGCCTGGATGCGACAGAGCGCAGCTACAAAAAAAGTGAGGTGATCCTTTCAGAGGGGAGCATCACAGAGAATATCGGGATCGTACTGTCCGGCATGGCGGTGATATTCTGTAACGATATTTGGGGCAATACCAGTATTTTGGGAAATGTTGCACCCGGTTCCGTATTTGCTGAGGTATATGCCTGCGTCCCGGGGCAGCCGATGCTGGTGAGCGTATCCGCTGTGGAGGATACGTCCGTCCTGTTCGTGAATGTGGGCCATGTCTTGGCCACTTGTACCAATTCCTGCCCGTTCCATACACGGCTTGTCCAAAATTTGCTGACTATCTGCGCCCACAAAAGCCTCCGGCTTTCCCAAAGGATCCTGCATACCACCTCCAAATCCATTCGGGGAAGGCTGATGTCCTATTTTTCGGAATGTGCCAAACTCTCTGGGAGCAACTTGTTTCTTATCCCGTACAACCGCCAGCAGCTGGCGGACTACCTGAATGTGGACCGCAGCGCCATGTGCAATGAGCTTTCCAAAATGCAGAAGGACGGCGTCATCGAGTACGAGAGAAACCGCATTTTACTCAAAGCTTAAAAGCAGAGAGAAAGACCCACAAACCCTGCGTGAGAGCGGACAAAGTGAGGCGAGGACAGCTATTTTCTGTCCTCGCCTCGTCAGCTTGTCAAAGAACGCCAGTTCTCAAAACACGAGGACTGGCGTTTTATCATT